>Ga0256406_1000951_pt1 | contig 48899 bp, 39 predicted proteins | sample RumenRJG_03DNA_FD_185986 | JGI IMG/M metagenome (GOLD analysis project Ga0256406, IMG submission 185986) | Bovine rumen microbial communities from Lethbridge, Alberta, Canada - RJG_03 | ecosystem: Host-associated > Mammals > Digestive system > Stomach > Rumen | place: Canada: Alberta | collected... | reverse complement strand
GCTGCAGCGAGCCGGACCTGTCTCTTTTGAAGAAACACGGACTCATCCTTCAGATCACCTCCCTCGTGGGCAGCTTCGAATACGAAGCCGCCCTTCATCTGGTCAGACAGAACCGGTCCCTTTTCACGAAAGATACGGAAAAACTTCTCACCCACGCCGTATACAGAGAAAACCTGCAGTGGAAAAAGGCCAATCAGGTCATGACCTCCTGGAAAGGAAACATCCTGCTCCAGAGTCCCGATGACTTTACCGAATATTTCCAGGTCATGGAACTCCGGCAGCGGAAAAACCAGCTCCCCGAATTCATCGTCAAAACTTCCCCCATCCTCACCGCCCTGGGCATGAAATACCTGAAAGAACTCCCCTCTTTCGACCTGGAACGCTTGAGAGAACAGAAAAGGGAGGGAAGAAAACAAACCAAAGAATTCCGAATCAGCCGGAAAGAAACAAAACGGGCCTATCCGGGTCTCCTGGCCTTTCTGGAAAGTGAAGAAACTACACTGAAGGGCTCTTTAAGAGACGATCCCCTTTACTTCGGTATCATGGTCTACATCTGTAAATGGCTGAAGAATGGTCCCCTCAGTAATAATAAAAAGCACCTGGAACTGACAGACATCTTCGTCCCTCTCCGTAAGGTAGAAAAAAACGCCAGAAATTCCGTGGCCCACACCATCACGAACCTGACCGAAGAACAGCTGAAAAAAGAGACCGGTATGAATTCTACCGAAATCCTTCGCCTCCTCCGCCGGGCTGCCTTTCTCGTCCGGGGAAAAGAAATCCCCCGGTCCTACGACCGGCTGAATGGATTCATCCGGGAAAGTCTTTCCGAAAATCCGGAGAGCTGAAGAGCGGACTATGGGGAAAAAATGGAAATAGATTCCCATTCTGATAAAAAATAAGCTTTTCCCCCCGGAAAGCGGAACTTCCGCCTGCTTATTTCCATTTCACAAAGGAGGCCTTTATGAGCTGGCTGTATATGACGGAACCCGGTTCCCGCCTTTCAAAAAGAGGCGGCCAATATGTAATCAGCAGGGAAAATGAAACCCTCTGCGAAGTACCGGCAGCCGTACTCGAAGGAGTCACCCTCATTGATTCCATCCAGGTTTCTTCTTCTGCCATGGTGGATTTCCTGGAAAGAGGCATCCCGGTCACCTGGATTTCCTCAAGCGGCCGCTTCTTTGGCCGCCTGGAATCCACCTCGAACTGGAATGTGATGAAACAGCAGGAACAGTTCCGGCGGCTGGAAGACAAGGATTTCCAGATGACCCTGGCCAAAAGAATCATCTTCTGCAAAATTTACAACCAGAGAACCATCCTCCGCAGCTACAACAGGCGCATTCAAAATGAAAAAATAGAAAAAGCCATCGCGGATATACGAATCCTTGCTGATAAGCTCCATACAGCGGATTCAGTGGAAGGAGTCATGGGCTATGAAGGTGCTATGGCAAGGATCTATTTCCAGGCCATGGGGCTCATCGTCAATGAAGATTTCCATTTTGAAAAAAGGACACGCCGGCCGCCGAAAGACCCATTCAATTCCCTTCTCAGTTTCGGATATACCCTTCTTCTGTATGACTTTTATACGGCCATCACAAACTGCGGCCTTCATCCTTACGTGGGATTTCTACATGCCCTGAAAAACGGACATCCTGCCCTGGCCTCGGACCTCATGGAACCCTGGCGGCCTGCCATCGTGGACGCCCTATGCCTGTCTCTCGTCACAAAGCACGAAATCAAAAAGGAACATTTCCAAAAAGGAGAAAATGACGGCATTTATCTGGACAGAGTGGGCCGGAGAATCTTCATCCAGGCCTATGAAAAGAAGATGCGATCCGTCAATCACTACTTCGACGGTGGTTACTCCTGGAGGCATACCATTGAAATGGAATGCAAATCCTATAACCAGGCCCTTCAATCAGGAAATATTGACGACCTGAAACCCATGGTGATCCGATAATGGAAGAAAAAGAATGGAAAATACGCCCTACCGACGACAACCGGTACATCGTCCTTGCCATCTATGACATCACGGATAACAAAAAACGGACCCAGATGGTCCGCTTCCTGGAACAATATGCCCTGCGCGTACAGAAATCCGCCTTCGAAGGACTCCTGACACCCCGTCAGCTCGATGAAATGGCTGCGGTGGGCAGCAAAATCATCGATGAAAAAACAGACTCCTTCCGCATCTACATCCTCTACGACCATACCCGCGTCCTTTCATGGGGCCGGGGTGAAGTCAAAGACAATGACAATGATGTGATTATTTACTGAAAACCATGATATACTCGAATGAGACAGATAGAAAAGGCACAGTGCGGCCAAATCTGCGCCGATGCCGATAAACTCTGAGGAAACTACCTATGAAACACCTGCATCCGGGAAAAATCCAGCCGAAATCCAATCTGCGCCGCAAACCTTACTGCCGGCCAAGGTTCTATCGGGCTTCCCGGACACAGGATTAAAAAAAGATCCCCAATCATGGGGACGAAAACCAGACTTTATAATGTTCGAATTCGAACATTTTTTCACTATTAAAAAAAGATCCCCAATCATGGGGACGAAAACTAAGCAATTTAGAAATGAACATATTCACACCAACATTAAAAAAAGATCCCCAATCATGGGGACGAAAACATGTTCATCATCGGGTGCATACGCCTTGCCATTTCTCATTAAAAAAAGATCCCCAATCATGGGGACGAAAACGCCAGCAAAATGGTAGAACTTCAAATTGTCATCTGCACAATTAAAAAAAGATCCCCAATCATGGGGACGAAAACTCGCAAGTGCGACAGTAACACCGATTACGACGCCATTAAAAAAAGATCCCCAATCATGGGGACGAAAACCGCACCTTATGCGGCATAGTAAATGTCTTAACCATAGTCATAAAAAAAAGATCCCCAATCATGGGGACGAAAACCAAGGGATTCCAGATTTTGCGATGAGATTTTTCAAATTAAAAAAAGATCCCCAATCATGGGGACGAAAACGGCAGCTCTTTGCCCTTGAAAAACTTCTTGTAGGTGATTAAAAAAAGATCCCCAATCATGGGGACGAAAACACTACACCCACTACAATTCCGACATAGAAGGATTAAAAAAGATCCCCAATCATGGGGACGAAAACCGTCATCAGACAAGCCGAGTGCTTCACGGATTCTAATTAAAAAAAGATCCCCAATCACGGGGACGAAAACTTTGGAATTGTAAACGTCAGTTTGGGCCATGCATTCATTAAAAAAGATCCCCATTCAGGGGACGAAGTGAGGGACCACGACAAAAAGCCTTCGCCGATGAGAAATCTTTGGCAAGGCAGGAGATCGCCCTTCTCTGTCAGCGAGAGCAGGGAACCGCTAAGGGGTGCTTTCGGTCGTGAGTAGAGGGATAGAAGTGGGATTGATTGTCAGTGAGTTTCTCTCTTTGAAGGCTTATTTGGTTTTTTACAACTGAGATAATAAAAATTTTATCCCGGGATGGGGAAGGAAAAAGATATAGGGAATTTGTCCTGAACCGTCTCATATTTTTAGCGCGCCGACGGTCCGTTTGGAGTCCTTCCCGGAGCTCCTCTTTTTCCGTTTCCTGACTATATAGTGCAAAAAGGGCGTTTTTATTTCATTATATTTTCATTAGAAATTATTTTTCATCAAAAATGATAGATTTTATCAAGTTTCTCGGCTTCGATTTTGGGTGATCATTAAGATTTCTTGATGATTTTTTGATTTTGAGTAGGAATTGGATCAGGAGTGAAAATAGCTTCGAAGACGCCCGATGGTCAGCCTTCCCCGGATAGGACAGCCGATGGATGGGATGATTGATGTTTGCTCCTGCACTTCAGGTTCGTGACAGATATGAGGAAATCTGTCAGCTTGCTGCAGGTCACAACCTTCCCTGGGATGGACAGCCTGCGGAGCAGGCGGATAGGTTGTTAAACGTTTCCTGTCGAAAATAAGCCATAAGTGGATATCGACCAGAGAAATTTTTCGGTCGACACAGCCAGGAAATATTTCGACGCGTTCGTTCCCCCACCGCTATCGCGGAGCCCCCTTATCGAAGGGGGCTCCGCATTGACCGATAGAGTCACTTAGCACGAGTAAGTTTCGTCAATCAGCCTCGTATGTGCCATGTAGATATCGGAGCTAATTACCGTACCGTCTTCATCGTAAATGTCTCAAAAGTCCTGCGAGCAGGCTTCCCCTCGGGGAAGCTGGCTGCGAAGCAGACTGAAAGGGCAAGGGATGAAATTCCCGGCAGCCTTTGGCCGCCATTCCTTTACCTGCCCTCTCACCGACTTCGTCGGAGCTCTCCCGAGGGAGAGCCTTCCTGCTTACCGATATTCTCATCTGCCCCGAGTACCTTTTATCAATCATCCTTATATGTGCCGGCTGCCGAACCCTGCGCTTGTATCTTTTTGCTCATTTTCGACTTGAACCGGCTTGACATTCCCCCGCACTTCGGGGGGCTCTTTCTTACCGATAGAGTCATCTGGCACAGGTACGTTTCGTCAGTTGGTCTCGTATGTGCCATGTGACTTTTGAAGCTGATGACATACGGAGCATGCTAAAAGGCCCGCCATCGAAAGATGGGGGCCTATTTCACTGATAACTATGAACTGAGAACTGATCACTTTTACAGTTTTTATGATAGAGTCTGCCTTAGCTGTATAAAGCAGATCTATTCGATCAACACCATGCCATAGACGGACACTTTGTCCACCATTCCCGTATACATGCCTGCATGAAAGCCATTGTCTTCTGCCAGGGCGAAGACATCTATGCCGCAGGCTTCGAGCGACGGCCTTGCTTCTTCGGGATGGATGCATTTCTTGAGATTGCATACTTTGCAGAGGCGGCAGCGGCCGGCTTTCAGGGCGAAGGCTTTGTAGTAGTTCTTCATCATGGCCGCTTTTTCTATTTCCAACAGTACTTTATGAAGGCCATTGGTGATATCGATATCAAACTGCTGCCAGTCCATTCCTCTCTCCTTCGGATAGGGCATGGAGTACTGCACCAGAAGACCGTCTGTATATTCATCAAGAAATATATTCATCTCGTCAAGGGATGGGGTATAGGGCGGACAGCAGAGGGAATTCCCGTACTGGGCGCAGCCGAACTGGCACTTCATGCGCGGCCATACTCCCCTCTTCACTTTTGACACATCCACCCGGCAGGTGGCAGATGCGCCGGCTTTTTCCGCCAGCGCTTCCAGCGATTTCCAATCTTCTTCTGTAATCATGGAGACCTCCTTTCCCTTATTGTATCATCCCCCGGGAAGAAGTAAAATATTTCCATTTTCTTTCATCCATTGCAGAAATATTGATTATCCATTAAAATAAAGAATATGATTATTTAAATTCCATGTAGAAAGGTACTCCTATGAAAAAACTGATTGCTTCTCTGGCCATTCTCCTCGCCTTTGGCACGACTGCCCTGGCTGCTCCCCTTCCGAAAGAAGGGACTTATTTAAATAAGGACGGTTCCCTTGTCACTGCGGAGCAGGAACAGCCGCCGCAGCTCATCAAAGCGAAAATGCTCCCGGAAGATGCCAATGTGCATGAAGCGCTGAAGATGCTCCCTCACTCCGCATCCACCGTGCTGAAACTGACCATTAATGAAGATGGTGCTGTCACCCATACGGAACTTCTTGAAAGTTCCACTTCCCTGATTCTTGACCAGTACGCTGCCTCTTCCGTAGAAGGCTGGTCTTTCAAACCGGCCATGCGCGGTGAAAAGGCAGTCGTTTCCAATGCAGCCGTACCGATCCGTTTCGTATCTTCCATGGTGGCCGTACCTGCCGCTCCCGTAAGTCCGGTGATGAAAGACATGAATGATGAAGTTCGTGATGCTTCGGAAAGAAATAACCATCCGGTCATTCAGGTGAAGGTATTCATTACAAATGAAGGAAAAATGGACGGCAAACCGGAAGCAGTGAAACCGGAAGCCGGCACGATGTCCTCTGCAGATTTCAAAATCCTTGGGAAATATGCGGAAGACTGTGTGAAGAAATGGACTTTCACCCCGGCGCAAAACCCGGACGGAGAATCCATTGGCGCTGACACCCTGCTGGACGTGACACTCTGACCTTTATAATATGTATATAAATAAAGAGAATGTCTTTTCATCCTCATGAACACATAAAAAGGAACTGTTTATACAGTTCCTTTTTATATTCCTATCCTGCCAGGCCATAAGGCCTTACCTGCCTTTCGGCAGTTCCCATTTGTGCTTTTGCTTTCCTTCTATCCTTCCCTGCTTTATCTATTTCCCATCCTGCAAACTATCCTTCCAGACTACATGCGCTTCCATTCTTCTATAAAGCCTTCCATACTCCATCTATTTCAAATTCCATCCCGGAGGTGGAAATTGAAAGCTTTTCGGCTCCGCTCATGTACCCGGATTTCCAGTAAAGTCTATATATTTCGCTGCTTTAGCGGCGCACCTTCACGAATCACGGACCACGAGCCACGAATCACGATGAGCAATATTGACTTCAATCAATTCCCTGAAAAGTGACTCAGACCTTCACCGCCGTATACTTTCCTCCCTGTACCTTGAGGAGCACCAGATCCACTTCCGGATCCCCGGTATTCTTGAAGGTCATGGGACCAACGGCACTTTCGAAATTCTTGATATTCGCCAGGGCATCACGGACTTTCTTCGAATCGGTGACGGTGCCTGCATTTTCCATCGCTTTGGCTGCCAGTTTTGCGGAAACATAAGCGCAGGCAGCAAAGTTGTCCGGATCATGGTTGTATTTTGCCTTGAAATTCTTGATGAATTCTTTGGTGGCTTTGGAATCTCTGTCCGGGGACCACATGGAGGAAACGTATACATTATCGGACGCAGGGCCTGCGATCTTCACCAGTTCCGGGGATACGAATCCGTTATCGCCGAGGACCGGCTGGTTCATGCCCATATCTCTCATCTTCTTCAGGATGAGTCCGCCTTCCTGGTAGTAACCGGCCACCACCACTACATCCGGATTCAGATTGTGAATCTTGGTAAGCTGGGCTGAAAAATCCGTATCCTTATCTGCAAAGGTTTCGGTTCCTACGATTTCCACACCTTCATCTTCCAGGGCTTTCTTGAAAGTCTTATAGGCAGAAACCTGATGTTCATTGTTATGAGAGTAGAGGACTGCTACTTTCTTATAACCAAGAAGCTTGTGGGTCTTCTTTACGGTCTGAGGAATATTCTGGGATTCGGGCACGCAGTTTCTGAACATGTAGTCACCGATTTCGATGAGTCCTTCTGCCGTGGTCGCAGAGCCCAGAAGCGGAATCTTTGCCTGCTGGAAGAGGGGTCCGATGGCTTTATATTCGCCGGAAATCAGGGGCCCTACCACCAGGACCTTTTTGGCAGCGATCATTTTCTGCGCAGCTGCTACAGCCTGCTGCACATTGCCTTTGGTATCCACCATTTCCACGTCCATCTTGACTTTGCCTTCTTTATTGATTTCCTCCACCGCCAGATCCAGGCCTTCTTTTTCTGCAATACCATAGGAAGCGACCCCGCCGGTGACACCATTGATGAAACCTACTTTGGCCACTTTGTCTCCACCTGCGGGAGCAGCAGATTTATTTCCACCGCCGCAGCCTGCAAGACCTGCACATGCAGCTGTCATCATAAAGCCGACTCCGGCCAGTTTCAGTAATTTTTTCCAGTTTTTCATAGTAGATTCTCCTTTTGATGAAATAGCACATGTGCAATCTTCACTCAGCCGGGGTATAAAAAAGCCTCTGCCTGCAATTGCAGACAGAGGCGCAGTGCGCGGTACCACTCCGGTTTATCACTCCCGCCGCCAGAATCTATGCGGGTACCTGTAATATAAAAGCCCCTGTCCACTATGGGACAGGGGCGAATTCGCGGTACCACCCTGCATTATACTCTGAAGGCATGGTCCTGTAACGGTGACGTCCGTCCTGATTTACTTAGGTTCAATCAGGAAGCTCGCGAGTGATAGTCCGCAGATTTTCCGCACCGGCTTTCACCATCCGCCGGCTCTCTGGAGCATCCCATCTGTTTCCTTCTCGTTCACAGCATGTACTTGGTTGATGTGACTGTCATGATACAGGATGAATATTGTTTTGTCAATAGCTTTTGTAATGTATTTGCAGTTTTAGCATAATGACCTATAATAATAACTATAACTCATTTTACATGAACTGCTTTTGTATCGGGAGTGTCGGGACTATCGGGAATAGGCGGGAATATCGGGAAGGTGGCGCCCTTGGGGCGCGAGTATGATATTCTGCCTTCGGCCCTTATACGCAATGAATAAAATTTTCCTCCTCTCTACCGTGTTCCAATCTATTTTATAAGAGCCAGGCATCTGATTTTAAATCAGTACCTGACCCATCCTGTTGCTTTTCCCTATGCTTCCAAGTCTCCTGTTTTCTATTTCAAAGTAGTCATTAACATATAGTTTTATTTGTAAAAATTGGCGGGCATTCAATTTTTTATGCCCGCCACCTCCCCGACAACCCCGATACACCCGAGTATCCCGATAACCCCGATTCAAAAGCCGTCGAAAAATGATATTTCCCAATAAAAAGCGCCCCATCAGGGGCGCCCACCTGCGCGGATCATGGTCCACGGATCACGGACCACGATTCCCGTAATATGAATCGAATCTCTAAAAGCCAATCACTCTACTCACCCATTCATCCCGCAGGCTTCATGAAGCTTGTCCAGGAAGAATTTCACATTGTCCGTGAGGTTCGGGCCTTCGGTCTGGAGAGCTCCGCCTACGAGGTAGATGCAGTCCGGGCCATAGACCTGGTACATCTGTTTAAAGAGCTGCCAGCGCATGCCGCCTGAGGGGATCGGGAAGCTTGGACGGAGGTAAGCCATCTTTTCCATGGTACCTTCGCAGATTTTCTGGCAGGTATCGGTAGAGAAGGAGAAACGGCCGCCAAAGCTGGTGAAAATGACTGCATCGGCTCCGGCGAGACGGGAAAGCTGTCCATAGTAGCAGAAAGGTGAAATCCCGGAATTTTCATCAAGGACCAGAGAGCCGGAGAAGCAGGGATGAAGGAAAATCGGCAGATTGAAATCAGGATCTCTTGCCAGGTCGCGGATCAGGGTAAATCCTGTGATGGCAGGGGCTGCCATAATGCCGTCTGCACCGATTTCCTTTGCTTTATAGGCACGGTCCAGGAACTGGAGTCCGTCAGCGGTGCAGTTTGCAATGTACATGGATTTCTTTCCGGTCTTTTCTTTTGCATCGGCCAGTGCCATGACACACTGGAGCACTCTTTCTTCAAAGCGGGCATAACTCTGATTCATAAGGCTGTGATCATCTTTGATAATCGGGCAGCCGCCCAGGGCAAGTTCATAGACCATTCTGCTCAGTTCCTTTGGAGTCCTTCCTAAAGGTTTAATAGCGGACATGAGGATGGGGCCTCTCGGCACACCGCAGAGATCACGGAGTCCCACGCGGCCGAACCGGGGTCCCGGGTAACAGTCGTACATGCTTTCCGGCAGTTCAAAGCTCATGAGCTTCACTCCCGGCTGAAGGCTTGTATTTCCAAAAAGCATATTGAGGAGTTCTGCCATTTCATCGCCCACAGCCTCAGGATCATAGGAAATAGTGGCAAAATAGGCGCCCGGTTCCGGCGCTTTTTTGATTTCTTCTACCTGGCCCACAATGGATTCGCCAATGGGAGTGCCCTTCACCAGTTCATAGGGGCATTCCACCGTCTGTTCCACGGCAATATCGAAAGCCAGCTTCTTTGCCTCCTCATAATCGGAAGCCACGATGCGGTAAGTAGCGGTAAAACGGGAAGATACCTTCAAATCTTCACTGAGTTCTGCAAAAAGTTCACTCTGAAAAAATGGAATATCACTCATATTTCTATCCTTTCTCTATATTTTCCGGGTATGATTGCCGACACAATTATCCTTGAAATAAAATTCCCTGTCAATAGAGGGGGATTTCATTTCAAGGACAGTTCTGTTCCGGCTTCGGAAATATCATTGGAAATATTTTCCGTCCTCATTCCTCATGGGTCTCCCTGTAAGGATTTCCTTCATGGCCTGCGGTATCATCAGAGAGCCAGTAAAGAGGGCGGTTCCTCGTTTCTTCAAAAATATGGCCCATGTATTCTCCCAGTACGCCAAGGCACATGAGGTTCAGCCCTCCAAAGATGGAAATAAGGATGGTCATGGTCGCCCAGCCCGGTACAGCCTCTCCCATGAGGACGCACCAGAGCACATGAAGGATCACGAGAAATCCCGCAAACCCGGCCAGAAGACCGATGTAGAAAGCCATACGGAGCGGCACGGTGGAATTGGTAATGATTCCGTCCATGGCAAAATGAAGCATTTTCTTCATGGAGAATTTGGAAACTCCCGCATGACGGGCAGGAGCCGTGAATTCGATACTGGTCTGTTTGAAGCCCAGGCCTCCCACGATTCCCCTGATGAAACGGCTGTGTTCCCGGAACTTCAGGAATGTATCCAGTGCTTTTCTGTCCATCAGGCGGAAATCAGAACCCCCCGGCACCACGCGGGTGGTGGAGATGGAATTGATCACCGCATAGTAGCCGGAAGAGGTCAGTTTCTTCACAAACCCCGCATCTTCCGTAGCCGTGCGGACGGTCTGGACAATATCGTATCCTTCCTCCCATTTTTCAATGAGCTTTGGAATGAGAGCCGGCGGATGCTGCATATCCCCGTCCATGGTAATAACCGCATCTCCCCGGGCAAAGTCCATACCGCAGGTAATAGCGATCTGATGGCCGAAATTCCGGGCAAAGGTCAGTGCCCGTACATGGGGGTCATGGGATGCGAGCTGATGAATGAGGAGGTCCGTCCTGTCACGGGACCCATCATTGACGTAAATCAGTTCATAATCCATTCCCAGTTTTTCCATGACTTTCGTTACTTCATCATGGAAGAAGACCACATTATCTTCTTCATTGTATACGGGTGTCACGATTGAAATCATACATAATCCTCCCCAGACTTCTGTGCCAAAGTATATTATATCACATATAACGGCCAGGGGCCGTAGTGAATAGTGACCGGTAAAGTAATCCGCTTCCGGCCTCAGGCGCCGGAAGGCAAAGCCAGTACGGAAAGAACGATAACCATCTGTTTTTTCATGATATTTCTCCTTTTATAAAATAACAGCCTCCCCTGCCGTAACAGGTGAAAGCAAAATAAGAGCCCCTGTCACTTCTGCCGCCTGTCTGATATGCCGGAATCATTCCGGTATGGGGCAGCTGTATGGCATTACTTAGTAACTATAGATAATTTAAACATACATATGTTATATCTCAAAAATTTATTTTAAGTAAGAAAAATTTCAGGAATTTCATCATAAGAAAAAGACCGCAAAAGCGGTCTTTTCTGAGAGAGGGTATTTAAAGATAAAAGAAATAAGAAAAGTGAAATAAGGGGAAAGTTTTCACTTTTCTGAAAATCTGATTGCAGCAATAGAAGTGATATCACCCCCTTTCAGGTTCTGCCTTTGACTGCAGAAATGATTTACTGTATTGACTATACATCGAAAACATACAGGAAATTTGAAGGGATTTTAAACTTTCCATAAATCCGGAAAATCAGTAGTTGCCATCTTCCGGAGCCGGATGATGTTCACTCCGGGGACCGGGAAAATGTCTGTCTCTGTAACGGCTGTCATGACGTCTTTCGCCATCTCTGTGAATGCGGCGCTCACCATATCTTTCTCCACCCTTATGTTCACGCCTCATATGACGGTCTTCGCCATCCGGGCCTCTCCGGTCATCTCTCCTGTGCCAGCTATCTCTTTTTTCTTTATGTTCTTCCCGGTCCTCCTCTTTTTCAAAGCGATGTTCCTTCTGTTCTCCTTTTTCGAAATGATGGTCTTTATCCTCTTTGCGGAAATGATGTCTGCCTTCCGGTCTTTCGCCGGATTTCCTGTCTTTCCCTTCGAAATGAGGATGATCTGCCTTGTCTTCTGCCAGTTTTTCTTCTGCCGCTTTATGGACTACATTATGGTTTCCCTGGCGGTCTGCTTCTTTCAGTGCGATTTTATAATCCCTGCCTACATTGGATACCGGTCCTGCCGGATCTTTTGGAGCCAGTTCGGCTGCGGATATGTGGTTTCCCAGAACCATGGCACCGGCACTTACGGCCAGTACGGAAAGGGCGATGATGATGTGTTTTTTCAGGTTTCTCATGATGTTTCTCCTTGACTTGCAAATTGCTTCTTCAAGCAGGCATACCTGAATTTCTTAATAAATCTATACGATAAAGGCTCATCCGGTGTAAAAAGGACTGCCGTTACTTGTTCAACGTCTGTGCGGAGGCCCCATATGTCCTCCGCCCCGTCTCACGGGGCCCTGCGGGCCGCGGCCCCTGGCACGATCTCTGCTGCGCGCTGCTCTTCTGAAATCTCTGGGACCGATCGTGCTTCCCGGTCTGAGCCTGGGGCCATCCGGCCCTCCGGGACCTCTCCCATAGGGAGGCCTCATCCCGGGCCGGGGCCCTCTTCCCGGTCCCATACCCGGACCGGGTCTTCCATATCTCATGCCCGGGCCCGGTCTTCCGCTTCCATAGCCCCGCCTTTCACCATTCCGGATTGCTTTGAGTTTTGCCGGATTCGGCGGGGGACCGGGTCTCCTGAATCCATAGGGGTAATCGCGTCCGTACACATCACGTACTGTCAGATGGCCGGTATCACGGTCTTTTTCATTTTCCTGAGCAGCCTGATTTCCCTTCAGAGAGTCCTGATCTTTGGAAACATTTCCATGGGAACCGGCTTTTTCTGCCGTCCCATGGACTACATCCTTATTTCCCTGTTCCCTGCCTTCCTTCAGTGCAATCCGGTAGTCTCTTCCCGATTGAGCAGCTCCGGGCAATTCCGGTTCTGCGGCGGATACCCCGTTTCCCGATACCAGGATTCCTGCGCTTACAGCCAGTACGGAGAGGGCGATGAAGAGATGTTTTTTCAGGTTTCTCATGATCATAGACTCCTTTTGAAGCGAATTTCCTTAATTTTCGTCTATTTTTGTGTATGTTAAAAGCAGCAGGTCCATTTTGGTCAGCTTGATTGAATATTTTCAATTTAACTGCAGGCTGCAGAGGATACCAGGACTATCCCGGCAGCTGTCCGCCAGGGATCTGCTGCTTGTTACAGGTCATATATTCCTTGAACAGGTCAAATCAGATCCGGTGCCAGGTAGTACCGTCTTTATCTTCCCTGATCCTTTCATTTTTGGCTTTGCCCTTCTTTGCATCTCTTTCCCTGAATTCCGGGTGCTGTTCATAGTACTTTTCTTCCCAGGGTTTCAGCTTGCGCTGCGGGCCCTGCTGCTCCACCTTCTGATCGTCCTTTTTCTGCTTTTTTGCTTCCTTCTGCTTCTTGAGAGCTTCTTTCCGGGCTTTCTTTTCTCTCTTCTGCGCTTCTTTCTGCGCCTTCTTTTCAGCTTTGGTCAGTTTCTGCTGGCTCTGCTGGACTTGTGGTCCTTTGTCAGCAGCAGAAACCGGTTCAGCATAGAATACACCGCCGGTGATGGTGAGGGCAGTCAGTGCTGCAATAACAAGGGTGTTTAATTTCTTCATATCTATTCCTCGCTTTCTGCGGTCATCCGCAACGTTCTATGCCTATTATATCAAATTGACCGCCGGTATAGTTTAAACTTTATTTATTTTCTTCTGCTCGAGGATTTTCCTGAGCTTTCTGATTCATGCCGGGCCTCTGGTGATGGTCCCTGTTTTCAGGACCCATTCTGTTTTCGGGGCCTCTTTTGTCATCGTGATGATCTCTGTCCTCCCAGGGACCCATCTGCTGCGGACCTCTTCGGTCATCTTTCCTGTCGCTGCCTCTCCTGTTTCCTCTGTCCCTGTCTTTACGGAAATTTTCCATAATCCTCGGACCATTTTCTGCCATCCAGTGATGGTAGGCAGCCACATCATTGGTGAGGAAGGAAAAGATTCCTACCACCAGGCAGATGATGGAAAGGGAAATACTGATAATGATTTTTTTCATGAATCAGCACCATCCTTCCTGTCCCTGCCCGTGAGCCTGCTTTCGATGGCCAGGGCTCCTTCCCTTGCGATGAAGTAAATGGAAAGAGCGGAGAAAAGGCCAAATCCGCCGGCACTCATGAGTGTCAGGGTGCTGAATCTTGGAAGCGGCGGCATGCCAAGGAAAGGAGTAAAGTTTGCGGAAAGGAGGGCAATGACGAGAGCCGTAGCTGCTACGATAATCACTCCTGTAATAATCCCTGCCGCAGTCAGGAGTCTGGCAGTCAGTCTGGCAGTAGCTTCTGCTGCTTCCGGGAGATGGGGACTCACCCCGTCCCAGGCTTTTTCCGCCGTTTCCTGGGCTGTCTTTGCCACGTTCTCAGCCGTATCTTTCAGGGTTCCTGATTTCTCATCCACCACCCCTTCAGACTGGTAGGATTCATAAATATCTTTCGGGCTCCCCAGTTCTCTGGCGATTTCCTCTTCGGAAAGCCCCTGTTTCTTGCCTTCTTCAAAATGAGCTTCATAGTCGGAAAGGATTTCTTCCACTTCCGATTTCCTTGCATTCCGGAAATAATACCGGAGCAGGTCTAAGAATTCCGTCTTATTCATGGAGATCGCCTCCTTCGGCTAAAATTTTCTTAACGGCCTTATTGAATTCCGTCCATTCTTTCAATGATTCTGTAAATTCTTCTCTTCCATTATCTGTAATGCGGTAGTACTTCCGCGGGGGACCATTGTGGGATTCTGCCAGATAAGTGGCTACCAGGCCGTCTTTCTTGAACCGGTTCAGGAGCGGATAGATCGTTCCTTCGGACATCTCGATGTACTTGGAAATATCGGTCACCAGTTCGTAGCCGTAGTAGTCTTTCCTTCTGAGCATTGACAGAACCACGATCTCCATAACCCCTTTCTTCAGCTGGATATTCATGGCACGTCCTTTCTTCTGAAAAATATATGTGAAAGAAATCTGTGGAAATTGACCACCGGTTGATTTCTGTTGGTAATAATATATCACAAAGTACTTTGCATTGCAAGGTACTAAATTAAATTTTGTAGAAACTTTTTTCCCGTCTTTTTTCAATGGCTTTTGTTTCGGGATTTTCGGGACTGTCGGGAATCAATCCGGGGATATCGGGAAGGTGGCGCCCTTCGGGCGCAAGTATTTTATGATGCCTCCGGCCCACATCCGGGATAGACAAAATTTTTATCCCATATCATTTTGCTGTTCCCGGTACTTCCAAGTCTCTTATCCTCTATCCCAAAGCAGCTATGGACGCAAAGTTCTATTAATAAAAACTGGCGGGCTTTCAAATTTTTATGCCCGCCACTCCCCCCGACAACCCCGATTATTCCCGGGATTCCCGACAATCCCGATTCAAAAGCTGTCGAAGAATACTATTTCTCCATATAAAAATGGGCGCCTTTTACTATTTCAAGGCGCCCACATTTACGGGCCACGGAGCACGGACCACGATTCAGGATTAATGACTATTTCAAAATACATTCCTGTGCGGAAATTATCCTTCCACCGCTTTCACGATATTTCCATTTACGGAAGAATCTTTCTTCTCAAGAGCTGCATACTTCCTCTTGTCCACTTCATTTCTCCAGCGGAGGAAGGTGGAAATAACGAAAGCAAAGGCAAGCATGCCTGCAAAAAGGTGAAGGGTTGCGGAATAACCACCGGTATTTTCCTTCATGAATGCAAGGATCAGCGGCCCTGCCACTCCGGCGATACCCCAGGCGGTGAGGATGGATCCATGAATGGATGCCAGCTGTATGACGCCGAAAATATCGGAGAGGAAAGCAGGCATGCAGGAGAAACCGCCGCCATAGCAGGAAATGATGAGGAGAACCAGTGCCTGGAAGATAAGTCCTTCCGTAGTGATAGAAAGCTGGTAGAAAGCCCACACTTCAATGGCAAAGAAGACCATGTAAGTCACGCCGCGTCCGATCCAGTCGGAAATGGTAGACCAGACGATGCGGCCTGCACCGTTCACAATACCGATGATGCCCACAAGGGATGCTGCTTCCACAGGAGTCATGCCGATGACTTCCTGAGCCATGGGGGATGCCACGGCCAGAAGTCCGATGCCGCAGGTAATATTGGTGAAGAAAATCCACCAGAGAGCATACCATTTCCAGGTATGCATCGCTTCTTTTCTTGTCATCTGGGGACCGACAACGGTACGTTTATGACCCTTCTCTGCTTCCCGGCGGAGCACTTCTTCCAGCATCACGGGAATTTCGCCCTTTTTCGGCGGACGGAGATAAGAAGCGGAAAGGACAATAATGACTGCATATACGCAACCCACGACGAGGAAATTGGTAACGAGGCCGTACGTATCGGTAAGGAACCGCATGAGGGGCCCTGCCACAAGGGCTGCGAAACCAAATCCCATGATAGCCAGGCCTGTCGCAAAGCCCCGGTGTTCAGGGAACCATTTCACAAGGGTAGAAACAGGGGTGATGTAGCCGGTCCCAAGACCGATGCCCCCTATGCATCCATAGAAAATATAAAGAAGCGGAGCCGAATGGATGTGGATGGCCAGTGCCGTCCCCAGAAGGCCGGTACCAAAGAACGCTGCTGAAATGAGGCCGGAGCGGGACGGTCCCATTCTTTCCACAATGCCTCCCAGAAAACCGGCAGACATGCCCAGAAAGAGAATGGCAATAGAAAAAGCCCAGGTCGTTTCGGAAAGGGTAAGTCCCATAGTCTCCATCACCGGCTTCGTCAGTACGCTCCATGCATAGACACTGCCGATACAGATGTGAATTCCGACTGCCGCCAGGGCAATAAGCCATCGATTTTTCTTCATTTCGAATCCCTCCACAAAGCAAAGCTGAATGAAGGGAAACCGAGAGACGCAAAGACCGCCTGTTCAGGTTTCCCTGCCCAGACGGTCGGCCGAATCAGAAATCCCCGGTCCATGTGGTCAATTCCACAAATCCGTCAGTCCCGAGGGTTCTTTCAATTGTGAATCCAATATACCATGGGTCCCCGGCAATTGTCAAGAAGAAAGTTTATATAAAATTCATCAATATATTGTGGTGTTGAATAATTTTTATATACAAGATGAGCGAAGATAATGGTTAATGGTGAATAGGTAATGGCAGAAATAACCTGCTTTTCATCCGTACGGGGACTGCACATCGGGGTCAATGGTTTTTCATTCGAATGATTTGCCGTCCACTCTTCCAAAAACCGTACATCAGGGTTAATAGTTAACAGATGGAACAACTTTACCCATTCATACCGGAAACCGCACATTAAGGTTAATAGTTAATGGTTAGTGGCATCAGCCGAAGAGCCGCTGTCTCTCCCGCTGCCCCTTGAGGGAAAGCTCCCACAAAGCAGGTTAAGGAGTGTACTATGGATACGAGGAAAATATTGGACCTTCATGCGAAATCAAAAATAACGAATGCCATGCCGGGGACCGAAGGACCCATCCAAAAACTGCGGCCAAAGGCCGCCACTTTCCCGATTACCCCGAGACCCCCGATTCAAAAGTTTTCCCGCCTGCAGTTTCCTTAAAAATTTTCGACTTCCCCACATTCATATAGTATAATAAGAATAAAAGTTCTGTACTCAAATTGGAGGAAGTTATGGACATCTGGGAAAAGCTGAATGAGAGGCAAAAGGAAGCGGTCACAACTACCGAAGGGTATGTGCGGGTCATCGCAGGGGCCGGTTCCGGGAAGACCCGTGCCCTTTCCTACCGGTTTGCCTACCTGGTGGAAGAGCTGGGCATCCTTCCCGGTCATATCCTCTGCGTAACTTTTACGAATAAATCGGCCCGTGAAATGGCCCGGCGCATTCATCAGCTCACCGGCGATAACGATACAGGCTATATCAATACGTTCCACGGCTTCTGTGTATCCGTGCTTCAGGAAGACAGCCATGCCGTATCGTACCCGAAAAATTTCCTGGTCATCGACAATTCAGACATCGACGATATGCTCCAGATGATTTATGAAGAAATGGGACTCACCCTCCGGGACATGCCCTTCAACAAAGCCAGGGACATGATTGAGATGAAGAAGTGCATGTGGCAGCCGGATTATTATAAAGATATGATTGCCATGCCCCTTTCCCTGCTTTATGAAAAATATCACAAAGCACTGACGGTGGAAGATATTATTTTCTACGGGTACCTGTACCAGGAGAAGAAATGCTTTGCTCTGGACTACAACGATCTCATCAAATTCACGCTCTATATTTTTGAAGAAAATGAAGAAATACGGCTGAAGTGGCAGAAACGGCTGGAATACATCATGATCGATGAATTTCAGGATATCGACCCTCTCCAGTACAAACTGATGAAAGCTCTCTGCGGCTACCACAACAATCTTTTCGTCGTGGGAGACCCGGACCAGACCATTTACACCTGGCGGGGCGCCAATATCAGGTACCTTCTCGACTTTGACAAAGAATTTCCAAAAGTAAAGACCATCTTCATGAATGACAATTACCGCTCTTCCCCGGAAATTCTGGCGGCCGCCAATTCCCTCATCAGCAAGAATGAAAACCGGATCAAAAAGGACCTTATTTCCCATAAGGAAAAAGGCCCTGCCGTCACCTGTTTCCCTTCCGCCAACGCAGGAGAAGAAGCGAAAAAAATTGCAGAAGAAATCAAAAAACTTCATGAAGCAGGGACCGATTATGGAGAAATCGCCCTCCTATACCGGGCCCATTATGTGACGAGGAATCTGGAAGAAGCGCTGCTCAAGGCAGAAATACCCTATACCATCTATAGCGGTACCCAGTTCTTTGACCGTATGGAAATCAAGGATGCCCTCTGCTACCTCAGGATGATTGCCTATAAAGACGATATGGCCTTCCGCCGCATTGTAAACCAGCCGAAGCGGAATATCGGCATCCGGCGCATGGAATTTCTCCAGAAAAAAGCAGAAGAAGAAAATCTCACCCTCTATGAAACGATGAGGAAATATATAGAAGATCCCATCTTCAAACGCACAAAAGCAGGAGATTTCATCGAGCTCATCGAATATTTCATAAAGGACAGCGCAGGAAAGCCGGTATCCGAGGTGCTCTCTGCCATTCTCGACGAAAGCGGATATGAGCGGATGCTTCGCACCGAAGGAAGCCAGGAGCGGCTGGACAATCTGGCGGAACTGAAACAGTCCATTTTCGAATACGAAGCTTCCGCCGGAGAAGAGACTTCTATTTCCGATTATCTGGAACATGCCGCCCTTTTCTCCAATATGGACCGTGCCCCGGGGGAAGACCGGGTCAAGCTTATGACCATTCACACGGCCAAAGGTCTGGAATTTCCGGTAGTTTTCCTTTGTGCCATGAATGAAGGCATTTTCCCCTCCCGGAGGACCAGGACGAAGCGGGCTATGGAAGAAGAAAGGCGCCTCGCTTTCGTGGCCCTCACCCGTGCGCAGAAAGCCCTCTATCTGACAGAAGCAGAAGGGACCAACCTGGACGGTACCCCCCGCTTCCCATCCCGGTTCATCATGGACATCGACAGGAAACTGCTTCACTTTGAACCGGCCATCAATGAAGCCCTCTTCGAAGCAGGAAAAGCCTACGTGGACAGGACCGCCCAGTACCTGAAAGATGATAAAGCGCCGGAGCATTTTGAAAAAGGCACCAGGGTGCGTCACGGAGTCTTCGGACCCGGCACCATTGAAAAAGTGGACGAAGAAAATAATTCCTACTCCATCAGATTCGACAATATGGAAACAGCCAGGGACATCTCCTTCCGGGCAAGACTCACAAAATTGTGATTATTCCCCACCGACGCTCATGTTCCTGCCCAAATATGACCTTCGTGATTCGACCTTCGTGATTCGTGAAGGGTGGGCCTGCATCAGAAATGAGGCAGGTCCTTTTTATAATGGATTTTTCCCCAAAACTTAAGTTCATAAGAAAACTCTCCGTTTCAAAAGCTTTTATTTCGGGGATAGCGGAATGAGTTACGGGAATAACGGGAATCCCGGAGTGGTGCAGCGCATCCGTAAAAAGGCGGCAGAGTTTTATAAATTAATGATCATCTTCATAAAACAGCATATTGAAGTCAAACGTTACAATATAAAAACGGCGGGCTTTATAAATTTTATGCCCGCCACCACCCCGATAGTCCCGATAGCCCCGGGATTCCCGACATTCCCGATTCAAAAGCTTCCGGTCAAAAAGTTTCCCATTCTATAAATAGTGGATTTATTAACTTTTCTCCACTTACCACTTTATTTCCCATCCTTGCAACCCCTATTAAATCATGATATATTAGAAATATTATTGACTACAGGAGGAAACCATGTCTTTTGAAAAAGTAAAGTCTTATTTCGATACTTTTGGTATGGGCGATCGGTGCATCGACCTGAAAGATTCTTCAGCTACCGTGGCTCTGGCAGCCCAGGCACTGGGCACGGAAGAAGCGCGCATTGCAAAGACCATGTCCTTCCTCATCGATGACAAGCCCCTCATTATCGTAGTAGCCGGCGATGCAAGGATTGACAACCACAAATACAAGGAAACCTTCCACAAGAAGGCAAAGATGATCCCGGGCTCAGACTGCGAAAAATACATCGGCCACCGTCCGGGCGGTGTCTGCCCCTTCTGCCTGCCTGAAGGCACGCCCGTGTACCTGGATGTATCCCTTAAGCGCTTTGATATCGTATACCCGGCAGCAGGCACAGACCACAGTGCTGTAAAGCTGCACGTGGATGAACTGGCGAAATATGCGAAATCCCTGGGCTGGGTAGACGTATGCAAGAACTGGCAGCTCGAAGAATAGTATTTCCACGGAGATAATCAATGATCGTTGAACAATTTGGCGTAGAAGACTGGATGGACCGGTTCGAAGAAAACGCAACCTACAATATTACCGATACCTGTGCCAAACCCCTCACCCTGCAGGAACTTTTCGACCTGGCCGGAGCAGACAGGAATTCCTTCATGGAAGATTTCTTCCGGAAAGAACAGAGCTACGGCACCATATTTGGAAGTGCGGCAGTAAAAGAAGAAATTGCAAAGCTCTATGACCATATTTCCCCGGAAGATATTCTGACCGAACATGGTGCCACCGGCGGGAACCAGCATATTTTCTTCTCCCTCATCCGCCCCGGTGACCGGGTGGTGGCCTTCACACCGAGCTATCAGCAGTTCTACTCCGCCCCCAGATCCCTGGGAGCGCAGGTTACCGTACTGCACCTGAAAAAAGAAAACGGATATATGCCGGATATCGATGAACTTCGCAGCGTTTGCGCCCATGGAGTCCGTATGATTGCGCTGAACAATCCCAACAATCCCACCGGTTCCCTCATTCCGGAAGACCTGATGAAGGAAATCGTGGAAATCGCCAGAGAGAGCGGCGCCTATATCCTCTGCGACGAAGTGTACGCAGGAGTTTCCCAGAGCGATGAAGATATCTGCCCCTCGATTGCTGACCTTTACGAAAAAGGAATCGCTACCGGTTCCATGTCCAAAGCCTTTTCCCTGGCCGGTCTCCGTCTAGGCTGGCTTGCCACAAGGGATAAACAGGCCATCGCCCAGTTCAAACGGGTGAGAGACTACGATCTCGTATCCTGCGGACTCTTTGATGAATCCATAGCGGCCCTTGCCCTGCAGCATAAAGAAAAAATCCTGAAAAGAAATCAGGAAATCGTCCGCCACAACCTGCCCATTCTGGAAGGCTGGGTAAAAAATGAAAAACACGTATCCTTCGTAAAACCGAAAGCAGGCACCATGGCCCTCGTCTACTACGATATGGACATCCCCTCCCGCCTCTTCTGCCAGAGGATGTACTATGAAACAGGAGCCTTCAACGTCCCCGGCAGCTGCTTCGACGAACCCCGCTCCATGCGGGTCGGTTACGCCCACGATCCGGAAATGCTGAAAAAAGGACTGGCTGCCGTCAGCGAATTCTTTACGATACTGGAAAAAGAAGGAGTAGGAGTCGTTAACCGTTAGTTGTTCAGTCAGTTACCAGTTTTCAGTTCTCAGAATGGATACCATAGAAAGACCCGCTTCAGAAATGAAGCGGGCTTTTTAATAAGAAAATTGTCTGATTAATTCCCCAATATGGGCTTTTCACCCCGCCTGTGCAAAGTCCCCATAAAAATAGCGCCCCATCAGGGGCGCCACCTTCCCGAATCACGAACCACGAATCACGAAACTTCGAAATAGACAAATATCGGGGCTCGCCGTGGTGAGGCTAATTCACGAATACCGTATGTAACTCAGGTCATAGTATCTGACAGATGACTCAGATACCTACGCCTGTGCAAAGTCCCCATAAAAAAAGTGCCCCATCAGGGGCGCCACCTCCCCGAACCCCGCACCCCGCACCCCGAAATCTCAAAAATATCAAGACTGGGGCATGTCGAGGTGAGGCTGACTCACGAATACCGTATGTGACTCTACCCGCAGTAACTGCCAAAAGACTCATACCTTCAAGATTCATTTTCGTCTTGTACCGGTAGTACGACCCACCCGCCTTCACTGCGTTCAGGCACCCTCCCAAGCCTGGGAGGGCTTTTACGTTTCGACTTGAGTGATCTATACCATATGATCTCTGGAAGCGCCTGGCACTCATTTATCTCTGAACGGGCTTTTCACCCCGCCTGTGCAAAGTCCCAATAAATAAGCGGCGGCCATCAGGCCGCCACCTTCCCGCACCCCGCATCCCGCACCCCGAAATCTCGAAAATGCCAAGACCGGGGCTCGCCGTGGTGAGGCTAACTCCCGAAAACCGTATGTAATGCAGGTCGTAGTAAATACCAGATGACTCAGATCTTCTTCAGATCTTCATCAATAATCCTTGCCTTCAGGTCCTGCAGTTTCGGCGAGAGGTTGATTTCCATGGCATGAGGCATGTACAGTCTCGTATATTCCGGCCAGAGGAAATCCATCTGCTTATTGGCATAATCCATGGTTTCCTGAAGGGTCGGAAGCTGGACTGCCTCGCCTTTCAGGATGACCGGTTTCAGCATTTCTTCTACTGTGTAAGTTCCCTCTTCCAGTGTCTTTTTGCGCCATTTGGCCGTTTCGGTGACCAGTGTGAAATTGCCGGAGGGCACCGGTTCATCTTTGAGGCAGACGAGATCGGTAATCATCTTGCCGGTTCTCTTCTTGTAGAAACGATAGACCGTCTTGATTCCCGGGTTTGTCATCTTGCTCACATCGTTGGAAATCTTCATGACCGGTTCGAAGGTTCCATCTTTATCACGGGCGCTCATCTTGAATACACCGCCCAGGGCAGATGTACCGTCGGCAGTAATGATCTTCGTGCCTACGCCCCAGCTGGTGACCGTGCAGCCCTGTTCCTTCAGAGTCTGGATGAGGTATTCATCGAGATCGTTGGATCCGGAAATAATGGCATCCGGGAAACCGGCTTCTGCAAACATATGGGATGCTTCCTGAGAGAGATAGTTCAAATCGCCACTGTCGATTCGGATTCCATATTTCTTCGGAAGTTTTCCTTCTGCTTTCAATTCTTTAAAAACTTCGATGGCATGAGGAACTCCCAGTTCTAGTACATTGTACGTATCAGCCAGAAGGATGAGATTATCATGGTACTGGCGCACATATTCCCGGAAGGCATCCAGTTCATTGTCAAAGCTCATGACCCAGGAATGAGCCATGGTCCCCAGCACCGGTATATGGAAAAGTTTGCCTGCTTCCACATTGGAAGTGCCGTTAAAACCGCCAATCATGGCAGCTCTTGCGCCCCAGAGGCCGGCAGAATGGCCCTGGGCCCGGCGGAGGCCGAATTCCATCAGTGCATCATGGGGAGCCACAGTCCGCACGCGGCGGCACTTGGTAGCAATGAGACTTTCATGGTTCATGATCATGGAAAGACCTGTTTCCAGAATCATGGCTTCCACAGTTGTTCCTTCGAAGCGGAGCAGCAGTTCTCCCGGGAAAGCCACAGTCCCTTCCGGCATGGCATAAATATTTCCGGTAAAGTGGAAATGGGAGAGGTAATCCAGAAATTCCGGATAGAAAATATTCAGACTTCTGAGGTAATCGATATCTTCTTTGCTGTAGGTGAAATTTTTTACAAAATCCACCAGATGGGCAAGGCCCGCTACGACGGTATATCCGCCGCCAAATGGATTCTGACGGTAAAAACGGTCAAATACCACCTTTCTCTCATGCATGCCCTTTTTGAAAAGAGCATTGGTCATGGTGAGCTGGTATAAATCGGTAATCAAACCATTCGTTGACATATTGTCCTCCTTAATGATAATGATTTTTCATTGTCCGTTACTTACTGTCAAGACAATAATGTGTGACTTACATTATAACACTTCTTCATGGAAATGGTTAGAGGCAATTGGGAAATATAGAGACAGCGATTTTGAAAAGGACAGCTTTAGATCCCGAAAACTTTTGGTACGGGGGTGTCGGGATTAGTTTCGGGGATGTCGGGGATATCGGGGTGGTGCGGCGCAGCAGAAAAAAGCGCCGCAGAGTTGTATAACTTTTACACACGCTGCCCCGCGCCATGTTCGTATCGATCCCATATATACTCGTGCCGCGGGAGCGGCACACCTTCCCGACAGCCCCGAAAGGCCCGATAATCCCGATACTCCCGATTCAAAAGTTTATTTCTCTTAAAGTTTCCTTCCGGGCCCTCAGCAGGTCGTCCTCTTCACACTCCCTTCAATCCTGTCCTTCAGCTGCACGCTTCCGCCTTCCAGGGAGAAAACTGCCATTTCTTCCTCGGTTATACCATAAAGGTCGCGGATATCGTCCCGGCAGGCCTTCCACATGGTGCGGACCATTTCTGCATTATCGGATTCGGAAAGCTTCCCGCGGATGGAAATCCAGGATTTGTCCGGATGGAGGGCGCTGATTTCGACTCTCGGATTGACTTTCAGTTCCCGATAGAGCTCTGAAGTCTTCCTCATGAAAAACCAGAGCTTCCCATCGGCCACACAGGCTCCACTCATGGGGCGCACCCTTGGCGTCAGTCCGGAAATCGTAGCCATATAAAAAACTTTACATTCCCTTAAATATTCCAGTATCTTTTTTACGTCCAAAACAATCACTCCCTTGATTTTTATTTCCCGATTGTTCCTTATCCTATTGTACAATGGATGACAAAGTTTGGGAAGAATGGGAACTTACTTCTATAAAGAAAAGGGGACTTTAAAACGAATACCTTTTGAATCGGGGCAATCGGGATAATCGGGGTGGTCGGGGCTGTCGGGGAGGTGGCGGACATAAAATTTATAAAGTCCGCCTTTTTTATATTGCAGCTTTTATCTTCAACGCCTGTTTTTAAAAAAGTAGTTAATTTATAAAAATTCTGCGGCGCTTTTCACTGTTGCGCCGCACCGCCCCGAGATCCCCGTTATTCCCATAACTAATCCCGATATCCCCGAAACAAAAGCCTTTAAGACGTATAGTTTCCTTATGAACTTTTGGCTTTCGAAAGGATGCACAATAAAAAGACCTGCGTTATTTCCAATGCAGGTCTTTTCTCTAGTTCCTAACAGCTAACCACTAATTATTTCACTCCGGCCAATGCCGCTTCCCTGTCCGGAAGGATTTTCACCTTTACATCCGGAAGATGGGTCAGGATATCGATGACCAGGTCCCTCGTATCGGCGGTGGAATTGATCTGGCAGGTGGCCCGTTTCGAATCCAGGGTAGTCAGGATGCCCAGATATTCGTAGCCTTCGATAATCCTGTTGATGTAATTCACTTCCGTTGGCGGAATTTCGATGTAAACTCTTGTATCATCCATGTCTCGCGCGCCTCCTCAGGATGGTATAAGGCGGGAGCAGCACATTTCCGGAAAGCGTCAGTTCTTCCAGCGGGTGCGGCGCCTTTTCCACTTCCATCCCTTCTCCGTTCACTAGTTTTTCTATTTTAATGAGTCCCACTTCGCCCTGCGGCGTGAGGTACTCCAGGATTTCTCCCACTTTGAAATGGTTCCTCTGCTGCACAAGGTTCGTCTTGTTTCCGCTGTCTTCCTTCAGGATGAGTCCTACGAAATCATAAGGCTGCTCCGGCTGGGACTTGACGTACTCCTGGGCACTGTGGTCAGGATTCTGGAAGGCAAAAGCCGTAGTATAAGGTCGGTGGGAAACTTTTTCCAGCTCTTCCCGCCATTCGGGGCGTACTTTGTAAGCCCCTCCTTCGGCATAGTAAGCATCGATGGCCTTCCTGTAAGCGGAAAGGACTGCCGCCACATAGTACACGCTCTTCATGCGCCCTTCGATTTTCAGGGAGGAAATACCACTTTCGATAAGCTCAGGGATATGGTCGATCATGCAGAGGTCTTTGCTGTTGAAAACATAGGTCCCATGATCGTCCTCCTCCACCGGCCAGTACTGGCCCGGGCGGGTTTCTTCCACCACCGCATATTTAAAGCGGCAGGCCTGGATGCATTCGCCCCGGTTGGACTGGCGCTTTCCATTGGTGAAGAAATTGGAAAGGAGGCAGCGGCCGGACCAGGAAATACACATGGCCCCATGACCGAAGACTTCCAGCTCGATATCCACTTTCTTCCGTATTTCCGCCATTTCCTTCACGGAAACTTCACGGGCAAGGACTACGCGGGATGCGCCCAGTTCTTTCCACATCCTGACGGTCCGCCAGTTGGCAGCGCTTGCCTGGGTGGACACGTGAATGGGAAGACCCGGAGCCACTTCTCTTGCCAGGGAGAATACGCCCAGGTCGGAAATAAGGGCTGCGTCTGCATGGATTTCTTCAAGAAATTTCAGGTAATCGTCCAGACCTTCCAGATCTTCATTCCGGGGAATGATATTCACCGTTACATAGACTTTCCTGCCCAGCTTATGAGCATAGTCCACGGCTTCCTTCATTTCTTCACGCGTGAAATTTCCGCCGTAAGCGCGGAGGCCGAAGACTTTTCCTGCCAGATACACGGCGTCTGCCCCGTAAAGAAGAGCCATTTTCATTTTTTCCATTGTCCCCGCCGGAGCGAGAAGTTCGATTTTATTCATGTCATTCCTTTCGGGACGCTCACGGAAAGTCCGTCCCCTTCTTCATAAATATGCGTATCGTATTTTTCTTCTACATAGGAAATATAATCCCGGAGCCGCATGACCAGTGTGCGGTACCTGTGCGGCACACGACCATTGCTTTTCACGAGTCCCCGGAAAAGCACATTATCCGCAGCAATCACTGCATTCTTTGAAAGTTTCGGCTCGATTTCCTTCAACTCCCGGAGATACTGCCCCTTGGGCCCGTCCAGGTAGAGGAAATCATAGGGACCTTTGAGCGTTTTCAATAGTTCCGCCGCATCCCCCAGATGGCAGCGCACCCTTTCCGATACGCCTGCCCGCCTCATGACCGTTTCCGCCATTGTATGACGGGTCTCATCGATTTCCAGCGTATCGATTTCCGCCTTTGGAAATTTTTCAGCCATCATAAGGGCTGAATACCCGATGGCCGTCCCTATTTCCAGGATCCGCTGCGGGCCATCCGGTCCCGCAAGGGCTGCCGCCTTCAGAAGCAGCTCCCTCTCCGGTCCCCGGATGATGGGCACATTATTTTCTTCCGCATACATTTCAAGCTCGGACAGGATTTGAGGTATAGTATTGTCCATCAACACTCCATTGTAATCAATAATCTCACTGAATGGTAATCCCATTTCGGAAAGGTGGCCGCAAAGCGGACGGACAGGTTGTTTTACGTCTGCCCTGACAAATTAGAGCAAAGCCCATCTAAAACTCGCGCCCGAAGGGCGCCACCTTCACGAATCACGAACAACGAACCACGAAAACCGCTATTGCCTCAATCCACCAGAGTCGAATCGGTCCGCTAAGTCCCATACATACTTGCGTCGCCTTTTTCTGTTGCGGCGCACCTCCCCGCAATCCGCCTTCCGCAATCCGATTTTCAGCATTTACGGCAGGCAGTTTCCTTTTCTAAATTACTGCTGCCCGTAAATACTCTCCGTCTCCGCCTGATGTTCTTCATAGGATTTCGTGAATACATGATGACCATCAGCCTGGGCCACATAGTAAAGGTATTCCCCGGGCTCTGCCGCAAGGACCGCCTCTATGGCATCGAGTCCCGGCGCGCCGATGGGTCCCGGCGGGAGACCGTTGTGAATATAGGTATTATAGGGAGAATCAATCTTCGTATCTGCGATGGTCAGTTCTTCCTTCTGGCTTCCCAGGGCATACTGGATGGTTGCATCGATCTGGAGAGGCATACCTATTTCCAGACGTTTCAGCATGACCGATGCAATCGGCACCTGGTCTTCTTTGAAACGGGCTTCCCTTTCCACCATGGAAGCCAGGGTCATGAGATCATGCAGCGTCAGTTTCTTTGCTTCCGCCTGTTTCCTGATTTCCGGAGTTAATACGTTATCTGTCCTTTTGTACATCAGATCGCAAATCTGCTTTGCATCGAATTCCCTGGGAATATCATAGGTATCCGCATAGAGGAAACCTTCCGCCTTGATGGGCACTGCCACTGGGCCGTACTGAAATTTCAAAGGTCCATAGGATGCAGCGGTCTCTTCGAAATTGTCAGCGCCCGCTATGCCCGATTTCTTCAATATTTCCGCAATCTGACGGACCGTGTATCCTTCCGGGACCGTCACCATGACCGATTCAGTCCTGCCCGTATGCATTTCTTTAAGAGCCTGCATCACCGTCTGGCCCTGCTTCAGGTGGTACGTCCCGCTCTGCAGGTCTTTTTCATTTCCCAGAATCCTGGCGTAAATACGGAAAATCGTGGAACTCCGGATGACTCCTTTGCGCTCCAGTTCATCGGCGATATCCCGTCCCGTGGCATTTTTCGGCACCTGCAGGGTCACTTCCCCGTGCAGATCCACCCGGTCCATAGCATAAAAATAGATTCCTAAAATACAGAGGAAACAAAGCAGAATCACTCCGCCCACCCGGCAGATCCGCTTTGCGCCCCAATGATGGTCCTCGGTGAAAATATCCTTCGGACCCTGGTCACTGTCTTTCTTTTCGTTGTCGTCCATGCGGCACCTCTAAAGGAACGTATTTCCATCCGGTGACACATGCTGGAAATACAGGAATAGTATTCTATTATTATATCATATATAGGAAATACGAAAAATTGCGATTCATTCTTTGGAAATAATGGCTAATGGGTAACAGGTAATGGTTCATAAACCGTTATGCCGAAAGGAAACTGACTATCAGAAAACTGTACATTGGGGTTAATAGTTCATCGTCCGAGAAACTCTATACCGGAAGGAAACTGTTTATCTGGAAAACCATACATTGAGGTTAATGGATAATCGTCCGGGGAACTTTATACCGAAAGGAAACTGTTTGTCCGGAAGCTGTACATTGGGGTTAATGAGTATTCGTGCCATGATTGGATTGGCCCAATAAAAAAATAGCGCTGCATCAGCAGCGCCACCTCCCCGTACCCCGAACCCCGAACCCCGAAATCTCGCTATTGACAAGACCGGGGCGTGCCGGGATGAGGCTGACTCCCGAAAACCGTATGAGACTCAAAACAAGGTAACTACAAAGTGACTCTGATAAATTCACATAATCGCCAGCGACGAATTCGGGATATCGGTGATAAACATATGGCCCGGTGCATGGGTGATCATGATATCCGGTTTGACAGTCATGGCTACCGCCTGAGGTGTCACGCCGCAGGCCCAGAAGACCGGCACTTCCCCTTCCCGGATTTCAGAAGGTTCGCCGAAGTCCGGTTTATCGATATCTTTGATGCCGATTCCTGCCGGATCCCCGAAATAAATCGGTGCCCCATGAACGTAGGGCATGCGGGTGGTAATCTGCACAGCCCTGATAGCATCGGCCGGTTTCATAGGCCGCATGGAAACAACCATAGGTCCGTGGAAGACACCCGCCGGAACGCACTGGATGTTCGTGATGTACATGGGCACATTGTGACAGTCCGTGATATGCCGCACGTCCAGACCATCTTCAATCATAGGACTTTCAAAGGAGAAAGAGCAGCCCAGGAGGAAGGCCACGAAATCATCCTGCCAGTAATGTTCCAGATTGATGACTTCATCCACCAGTTCCCCTTTTTTATAGACACGATACTTCGGGATATCGTAGCGAAGATCTGCCCCCGGCGCTGCGATGACCGGTACAGGACTCCCTGCTTCCGTCACATCAAGGACCGGGCAGGGCTTTTTATTTCTCTGTGTAAAAAGCAGGAAATCAAAAGCCAGGCTCTTTGGCAGGATGGCCATATTCGCCTGCGCATACCCGTCACACATGCCGCTCGTCTGGCGGACCAGCTCCCCGGTGCGGAAAAGCGCACGAGCCTCCGCCGGTTTCATTTTACTGTAATCCATAAGTAACCCCTCCTCACACAAAAAGGCGGCCCGGAACGGGACCGCCTTTAGTCATTTATGCTACTCTTAATATAAACCTTTGGTAACGATAAGTAAAGGAAATTATTTTGAAATTTAGAAATAAACTGAAATACACTTTGTAATAACGGGTAATGGGTAATTGTCTGTACTATTATTCCGAAAGAAAACTGTATGTCTGGAAACTGTACATTGGGGTTAATGGGTAATGGGTAATCGTTCGTGAACTGTTCTACTGAAAAGGAACTGTCTATCCGAAAGCCGTTCATTGGGGTTAATGGTTAATTGTCCGTGAACTATTATTTCAAAAGGAAACTATCCATCCGATTACTGTACATCGAGGTTAATGGGTAATTGTCCGCTAAACTTTTATTTGGAGGAAACTGTCCCCCTGAAAGCTGTTCATTGGGGTTAATGGTTCTTCGTGCCATTTGAGGATTGGCCCCATATATATTCTGCGGCCGTCAGGCCGCCACCTTCACGAACCACGAATCACGAATCACGAAATCTCGATAGCGACAATATCGGGGCTCGCCGCGGTAAGGCTGACTCACGAATACCGTATGAGACTCGATTCACAGTAACTGCCAGAAGCCTCAATGAAAAATCCCATACATACTCGTGCCGCGGGAGCGGCACACCTTCCCGACAGCCCCGATATCCCCGAGATTCCCGATCATTCCCGATTCAAAAGTTCTTCATCCTTCAGTTTCTCATTTATGATTCAATTGAAATACTCCCCGCACCATTTGAGGATCGGCCCCATATATTCTGCGGCCGTCAGGCCGCCACCTTCACGAATCACGAAATCTCGATAGCGACAATATCGGGGCTCGCCGCGGTAAGGCTGACTCACGAATACCGTATGAGACTCTATCCACAGTAACTACCAGAAGTCTCAAAAAACTGTGGCCGCCACAAGAAATAAACAGTTTTTCTTTGCGGCCGTGACAGGCTATAATAGGTACAACTTCGAAGGAAAGGAGGAAATCCCATGGCCCTTGCCACTCTTGGTTTATTTATTGCAGGTCTCATCATCTGCCTGTCCCTGGGGCTGCCGCTCATTGCGGCCCTGTCTTTCGGCTACCTTCTTTTCTTCCTTTACGGCCTCCGATATGGTTTTTCCGCGAAGAAAATCGCGACCCTCACGGCCGGAGGCATCTGGTCGGTACACAAGGTGCTCATGGTTTTCTTCCTCATCGGCATGCTCACCGCCTCCTGGCGGGCGTCGGGCACCATCCCCTATATCGTCGCTGCGGCCGGTGGTTTTATGAAGCCGGAAATATTTCCTCTCGCCGCGTTCCTCCTGAATTCGGGACTATCCCTCCTCATCGGCACTTCTTTTGGAACCGTAGCCACCATGGGCGCCATCTGCATGTCCATAGGAAATATGATGGGTGTCAATCCCATGATTACGGGAGGAGCCATCCTGGGCGGATTGTACGTGGGCGACCGGTGCTCGCCTCTTTCCACCTCTGCTTTAGTCGTTGCTGCCATTACGAAAACGGAATTCTACGACAACCTTCGCCGCATGTTCCGGAGTGCTCTCCTGCCTTTTGGTATTTCCTGCCTCATTTATATGGGACTGGGAATTTGGGCCGGCGCAGAAGGCGCCCCGGCGGATACGGCCGCCCTTTTTGAAAAAAGCTATGTTTTGACTCCCCTGCTTCTCCTCCCGGCAGCCGTAGTCATCATCATGCCTCTTCTGAAAATTGACGTGAAAATCACCATGAGTACAAGCCTGATCCTGGCACTCCTTCTGTGCGTTTTCGTTCAGCATATGGATATTTCCACCATTCCCGGTCTGCTCATTTCAGGCTACCGGGCAGGTGACCCCGCCCTTTCCCGCATGATGAACGGAGGAGGCATGGTTTCCATGATCATGCCTGCCTTTACCGTCGGTATTTCCTGTTCCTATTCGGAAATCCTCCAGCAGACGGACCTCCTGAAGAAAGTGAAATCCCTTATTTCCGGATTTCTCATGAAAGGAGGAAAACGCTTTACATTTATCGTGGTTGCCGCCGCTTCCGCCATGGTCACCTGCAACCAGACCCTGAGCTCCATCCTCACTCAGCAGCTCTGTGATGAAATCGTGACCGACAGGGAAGATATGATGATTGCTATTGAAAATACCACCATCGTCATGGCATCCCTCATCCCCTGGTCTATCGCCTGCTCCGTCCCCCTCTCCACGCTCGAAGCCCCCACAGCCTCCATCCTCTTCGCCTGCTACCTCTACCTGCAGCCGCTCCTGGGATGGAAGTTGAAATAAGCCGGGCACTTTCTTCCCAAATTCCTATTATCCCCTGTTTGAACTCGTATTCCGTGACAGAGGCCTGCACCTGAATCCGGCAGCAGGCTTTTTTCAATTTTATTGATTGAAGAGAAGCTTTCCCCGTGGTATGGTTAATATTATTAAACAGCCCTTCTTTTATATGGTGACTGCTAAGCACTTCATTTATCGTTTTGAAAAATCAATTGCAAAGGAGCCAAACTATGATAGTCAAAGGAATGACCGGACAGATTGTAAGAAAAGTAACAGAAGAGGATACGGCGAAAGTCGTACGGAGCGGGTCCCTGCCCGTCCTGGCTACGCCCGTCCTTTCGGCAGTCATGGAAGAAGCAGCCTGCAAAGCTCTGGCCTCCCACCTTTTGGGAAATGAAACAACCGTGGGCGGTTCCATGAACCTCATCCACAAAGCACCCACCCTTCCCGGCCATACCATCACTGCCACTGCCACCGTTTCTGACGTGCAGGGAAAGAAAATCACCTTCCAGATCGTGGCAGCCGATGAAAATGGAGATATCGGGGAAGCCATTCATGAAAGATTCCTGGTGAATGGTGTGAAATTTATGGAAAAGGCGGAAAAACGGGAGAAAAAATAATAGGCCCTATCGCTATTTCAAATTTGTAAATTGTGAACCGTGATCCGTGGTCCGTGTCGGTGGGCCGCCTCAAAGATAAAAGCGGCCCTTATATAAAGAGGATTTCACTATGGAAATCGATAAACAAATTCACTTCCGCATCGCTTCCGAGAGTGATGCATCTTCCCTTCTTTCCATCTACGCTCCTTACGTGGAAAAGACGGCCATCACCTTTGAGTACGATGTGCCGTCAGTGGAAGAATTTCAAAGCCGCATCAGGAATACCCTTCTCCGCTATCCCTATGTGGTGGCAGAGAAAGAGGGAAAAATCCTGGGCTACGCCTATGCCGGACCCTTTCACCCTCGGGCTGCCTATGAACATGCGGTGGAACTCTCCATGTATCTTTCCGAAAAAAGCCGCCATCAGGGCATCGGAAAAATCCTTTTGAAGAAACTCATGGACATCCTTGCCCTGCAGCAGGCCTACAACTTTGACTCCTGCATCGCTTATCTGGACCATGAAGATCCATACCTTCCCATGGACAGCTTCCATTTCCACGAAACCCTTCACTTCCGCCTCGTGGGACGCTTCGAAAAATGCGGCTGGAAATTTGACCGCTGGTACGACATGATCTGGATGGAAAAATGCCTCCCCCACCCCGAAAAACCGGAGCCTTTCCTTCCATTTCCAAAAATCCGGGATAAAGCAGAAAAAATATTGAATCAATAAGAAAACCGGCAAGTCTGCAAATCTCCCCTCCTGACCTGGGGCAGGTGGAATTTTCACGCGAATGTTTTTCATCAATCATCGAGACAAGGATACCCGTCAGCATGACTACCCCCCTCTGCCCCTGGTCAGGGGAAGTCCCGAACGAAGTCAGGACAAGGGGTCGTACTTCCTTTCTCAGCGCTATTGACTCATCCCGGTAAAAACTCCCGCCCCATCGGTGCCGCTATTTCCACTTATTACTTACCTCTTACCGCTTCTATTTCTAATGAAAATATAATAAAATAAAATTCTGTTTTTGTACTATATAGTCAGAGCAGCGAGAAAGAGCTCTGGTGAAATTCCTCACAAACCTGAATGTACAGTATCGATCGAAACGGGCGGAGGGATGAATCCAATTAATTTTCTCAAAGCTCATTGCGCGCAAGAAAAAATCAAAAACGAAAACCCCGGTCGAAAGACAGGAAATCCCGGAATTACACAGTTCCCATACGACGTGACACTGGTCGGCCACCTCTGGTATACGGCAGCTCCGTCCCTGCATGTTCAGGCCACAGTCCCTCCGCCGATGGATTGTAACTGTTACTATTGGATTTCCCCGGTCTTTGGGCCGGGGTTTTTCTGTGTCATTTGTCAGTTTTATGGATAGAGTCAATTTCGATTTTCGGATGGCGGATTTGGGATTGCGGATTGCGGGAAGGTGGCGCTGCTGAGGCAGCGCCAATTTTTTATTGGGGCTTTGCACAGGCGGGTTGAAAGACCAAATGTCTCATCCCCTGCAAATCGAAGTCGTCCCGCGTCCCCTGCGTGGGAAGCTCCCGAACGAAGTGAGGGTGAAGGGGGCGGTCTTTCCCGCATGTCGAAACTGGCTCAGAAGATTTCATGCGTAACGTATTTTCCGGAGTCATTTGTCAGATCATGCGGTTTGAGGCAGCTTCGATATCCGGGATTAGCCTCAAAACGACATGCCCCGATAGATTCTTTTTCGAGATTTCGGGGCGGTCGGGATGATCGGGGTGATCGGGAAGGTGGCGCTGCTAAGGCAGCGCCGATTTTTTATGGGAATTTTGCACAGGCGGGTTGAAAGACCAAATGTCTCATCCCCTGCAAGTCGAAGTTATCCCGCGTCCCCACGAGGGGAAGCTCCCGCGAAGCAGGTGTTGCGGGGCGGTCTTTCCTGCTTGCCGAAAGTGACTCTTTCCATTCTTGCGCAGGGAATAAAAAAGACTATGTGTCATATGTTATGACCACATAGTCTCTTTTTTATTATTCCTTCGCCGCTTCCAGTACCCCTGTCCCGTCGAAGGCGGGGATGAAGTTTGCATTGGACGATGCTTTCTGCTGCACGTAGCCGTCTTCGATGGCGAGGGCCTCCATGTAGCTTTCACATTCCTCGTATTCTTCGTCCGTAATGGGCCGGTTGATTTCAGGAAATTCCGAAGCCCTGCCCCAGGGGGTGTACTGGCGCATGAGGCTGAAGAGCACGTCGCCGGGCTCGAAAGTTTCCGCTACGTATTCCAGCACCCGTTTCGTATTTTCTACCTGTCCCGGAAGGATCAGGTGGCGGATGAGGACCCCCTTCTGCAGGATTCCGTCCGAATCCAGCTGATAGGGCCCCGTCTGGCGGAACATCTGCTCAATGGCCGCCGTGGCCACTTCGAAATAGTCCGGCGCATTGCTGTAGCGGGCCGCCGCTTTGGCATCCGCATATTTCAGGTCCGGCAGCCAGCACTGGACCTTCTTTCGCAGAAAAGCTACGGTGTGCACGCTTTCATAGCCTCCGCAGTTATAGACCACCGGCACCGGCAGCGGTTCACGGAGGCTCTGGAAAATAGCGTGGGTGTACTGGGTGGGCGTGACGAGATCGATATTGTGGGCCCCTTGGGCTATGAGTTCGAAATAGATTTCCCGGAGTCTTTCTACCGATACTTCGATGCCCTTTCTCATTTCCGATATTTCATAATTCTGGCAGTACACACAGGAGAGGTTGCAGCCCGCAAAGAAGACCGTCCCGGCTCCCCGCGTTCCCGCGATGCAGGGCTCCTCCCAGTGATGAAGCGCGGCCCGCGAAATGACCGGCAGCATCCCGCACCGGCAGTACCCCAGCTTTCCCTCATCCTTTATGGAAATCTTCCGCTCCACCTTGCACTTCCTGGGGCAGATGTTGCATATAGACATAATAACTTTCCTCTCAATAAAATCATAACCACTTTTGAATCGGGAATGTCGGGGCTAACGGGAATCATTTCGGGACTATCGGAAAGGATATGGTTTCCTGCGGAAACCAATTTTATATAGTGTGCTCCGCACACGGTCTTCGACTCTCAAGGAAACGGAATTAGCCGTGTCTGTGCACATCCCCCTTATAAACTCGCGCCGCCGATGCGGCGCCACCTTCCCGATCACCCCGATACGCCCGATATTCCCGAGACCCCCGATTCAAAAGTTTCTACACCCTATAGTTTCATTTCCATGCTCTATAGTACCATTCCTATTATAATTACTACTTATTCTACCACACAAATCCTCTATAAAAATTCATTGATTCAACGAAATAAAAATCATATAATGATAATATAATTCATTTTATTTCTACCCGGTAGAAAAGAGAGAGGAAGGGTATTATGGAAAACGAATCAGGTCTTCTCGAGAGGATTTTCCACCTCAAAGAGAATGGCACTACGGCGAAAACGGAAATCATGGCCGGTATCACCACCTTTATGACCATGGCTTATATCCTGGCCGTCAACCCCAGTATTATGAGCATCACCGGTATGGATAAGGGCGCAGTCCTGACAGCTACGGCTCTGGCCGGTTTCATCGGCACCATGTGCATGGCCATCATGGCCAACTACCCCTTTGCCCTGGCACCGGGCATGGGCCTCAATGCATTCTTTGCCTTTACCGTTGTAAAACAGATGGGTTACTCCTGGCAGATGGCCCTGGCTGCCGTCTTTGTGGAAGGTCTCATCTTCATCGTACTGTCCCTCACCAACGTCCGTGAAGCCATTTTCAATGCCATTCCGGTGAACCTGAAAAAAGCAGTATCCGCCGGCATCGGTCTCTTCATTGCCTTCATCGGTCTTGGTTCCGCATCCATCATCGTAGCCAATCCGGCCACAAAGATTTCCCTCTTCTCCTTCAAAGGAGCCCTGACGGCAGGCACCTTTGCCACCACCGGCACTCCTGTAGTTTTAGCCCTGATCGGTGTCATTTTCACAGCCATCCTGATGGTGAAGAAAGTGAAAGGCAATATCCTCTGGGGCATCCTTTTCACCTGGCTCCTCGGCATCCTCTGCGAACTCACCGGTCTTTACGTACCAAATCCGAAACTGGGCGCCTTCAGCACCCTGCCGAATCTTTCCGCCGGCATTGCTGCCTTTGCTCCCCAGAGCATTTCTCCCCTTCTCTTCGAACTGGATTTCTCCCAGATTGCTACCTTCAATTTCGTAGTCGTCCTCCTGTCCTTCCTCTTCGTCGATATTTTTGATACCATCGGTACCCTGGTGGGCGTTTCTTCCAAAGCCAATATGCTGGATGAAAATAATAAACTCCCTCACATCAAAGGTGCCCTCATGGCCGATGCAGTCGCTACTTCCGTAGGCGCGCTGATCGGTGTATCCACCACCACCACTTACGTAGAAAGCGCATCCGGCGTATCCGAAGGCGGCCGTACCGGATTAACTGCCACCACCACCGCCATTCTTTTCCTCCTCTCCATTTTCCTTTCCCCGATTTTCATGGCCATTCCCGCCTTTGCGACCGCGCCTGCCCTGATCACCGTAGGCTTCCTCATGTTCACCGCAGTCACCGGGATCGAATTCAATGACCTCACCGAAGCCATCCCCTGCTACTTTGCCATCATCGCCATGCCCTTTGCCTACTCCATCGCAGAAGGCATCTCCTTCGGCATCATCACCTACACCCTGATCAACATCCTCACAGGACACAAAGACAAAGTCAGCGTCCTCATGATGGTTCTCACAGTCGTCTTCATACTGAAGTACATACTCCTTTAAGAAATAAAACCCAAAAGAGGGCCCGTCAGGGTCCTCTTTTATTTGGGAAATATGGAAATAGAATCTCTTTTCCGTTCTTCCGTCTTATGTTATAATCTGACCGAAATAGTCAGGTAAAAGGCTTCCCTCTTCGGAGGGGGTGATCATATGAGTACTTACGAAGTGCTTACGCTGCTGATACCATTCGGCATACTGATCGCCACAATGATGAAAAAGTAATTTTTCTCCATTGAAAAAAGCCTTCCCGTAAGGCTGCGGAGGCTTTCTTCAACTTTATCAAAACTTTGGGGAGCCGTTCCTGCGCCATAGGAAATACCGGCTATCCCTTTCTATTGGATATTATACCACATTCACTCAAAAATCATAGATAATTTTCCATTGAAAAAAGCCTCTCCTAAGGCTTGAGGGGCTTCCTTCAACTTTTTCCGAAAAAGAGGAGCCTATCCTCCGCTGCAGGATACTTACCGGCTATCTCTTTCTATTTGATAGTGTACCACATTTATTCAAAAGTAACAGAAAAATTTCCATTGCACAGCTTCATCTTAAGCTGTGCTTTTCTTTTTATTGCCATGTCCGCCGGTCCCGACAGTATGCCGGCAATGGCTATTTTTTCAAAGCAAATCCATAATCCAGCAATTGTGCCGCTTCTTTAAATCTTGTCTCCCCATCTCTGGAGTGCATGATGATAACGATCAGTTCTTTATTATCACGAACCGCCGAAGCGGCCAGGCACCCTGCGGCAGCCCGGGTATAGCCTGTCTTGATGCCGGTAGCTCCCTTATAGGAATAGAGCAGTTCGTTACTGTTCATGAAGGAGTAATTTTTCCGGGGATATTCATAGTGAACGGTCTTTGACCGGGTACCCACGATGCGGCGGAAAGTCCTGTTTTCCATGGCATAACGAGCCAGGCGCGCCATGTCCTCAGCCGTAGAGTAATGGTTTTCATCAGGCATCCCATTGGCATTAGTGAAGTGAGTACCTGTCATGCCGAGAGTTTTCGCTTTTTCATTCATCATATCCGTAAAAGCGGAGAGACTTCCGGAAATATTTTCCGCAATGGCTGTGGCGGCTCCGTTATCGGAGATGAGCATAAGCTGGTTCTGCAGATTATCCAGGGTGATCCATTCCCCGCCGGAAAGCCAGGTAGATTCCACATCCGCCGCATTTCGGCTGACTTTGATGGTTTTATAGGGATTTGCCTTTTCAATGGAAAGGATACAGGTCATCATCTTCGTCATGGAAGCCGGATATTCCTTTTTACTGCCGTTTTTTTCATAAAGGATTTTACCGCTTGCTGCATCCATGATAACTGCCGAATCAGCTGTAATTTCCGGAGCTTTCGGTCCGGCTGCGAAAGCAGGCATAGCGGAAACGGTGATAAGGATGACCAGAGTGAGTGATTTGAATTTCATTTTATTTCCTTGTTTTTATACGACGGATTGGGGATTGCAGGAAGGATATGGTTTCCTGTGGAAACCAATCTTTTATATAGCGGCCTTCGGCCGCTCCGTCAGTCGCACACAATTCATATAGTGCGCCTTTTTAATTATCCTTACCGCTAAAATTCTCCATACTCTGTTTGATTTTTCTTTTTTAACGATGATATTAACGAATTAAGCATACGTCTAATTCTACCACATAATTCGAGTGGTTTTTCTACCTGTTCTTTTGTAAAATATCCAAGCCTTACTCCAAGAAGTAATTGTGTGTGAATTTCAGAATTGGAACCTTTGGCAAAACTCAGAAAGCGTATATAATCTCCAGTAGCCGAACGGCTCTGCCCCTCCGCAATATTCGATGGAATAGAAACAGCAGCCCGTCTCATCTGGTCTCCCAATGCGAATTTTTCTTCAGATGGAAGCTTTCTGGTCAGTATATAGACCATCTCTGCCAAATCCATGGATAGATGCCATACGTCCAGATCTTCATAAGTACGAACAGTTCCCATTGTATTTCCTCCTCTGTACCACATCATAAATTATGATTTCATTATACTCAAAGGCTCTGGTTAATTAAAGCTTTCCTTCACACACGATCAGAATCCACAAGCCTGTGCATAAGCCCCATATATACTTCGTTGCCGCATCAGCGGCAACACCTTCCCCCAATCCGCAATCCCCAATCCCCAATCCGCCCATCAAAAAACTGCCCCGCACTACATGCAGGACAGTTTTTATTATTCAGCAAATCTCACGCCAGCTCGTAATCATAATCCTCTTTCAGTATCTGAATCGCCCCGGGATCCCCTTTCATGGCTGCCCTTATGAGGAGGTTCATGGCTGCTTTTTCATCTTTTTCTCCACCTTCACCGGCGGCCAGTGCGCAGGCGTAGTGGGTCATGGCGAAGGGGATGCCTCCATCGGAGGCTTTTTTATAGAGCCTTACGGCTTCTTCGATGTTTTCATCCACCCCGATGCCTGCTTCGTAGCAGAGGCCCAGATGGGCGGCTGCCACGAGGGAGCCGTTGCCGGCTGCCCTTTTGAAGGCTTCGAAGGATTTTACATCATGATCTTTGAGATTTGTCGCATGACTGTAGGCAATTCCCAGCCGGAGGAAGACTTCTTTATCTCCCAGGGCTTCTGCTTCTTCCGCCATGCTCCAGGCCTTGCCGGGATCCACCCTTCCGGCTTCGCCGGTGATGTATTCGCTGCAGGCCACTGCCAGGAATACGCGGAGCGTCGTATCTCCGTCAGGGTCTCCCGCTTCCCGGCCTTTCCGGATCCACATTTCTGCGGCCGTCAGGTCCTTCCGGGCACTTTCACCCTGGGCGTAGAACATGCCTGTCATGAGCATGGCACTGCTGTCTCCCCGCTCGGCAGCCAGGAGATAGTAGTTGAAAGCCCGGTCCGGATTGACCTTGCCCATGATTCCTTCATCATACATTTTTCCAAGGAGAGACGCTGCTTCCGCGCTTCCTTCATCGGAAGCGTTTTCCAGTGCCCTCCTGGCTTTTCTCGGATTCGGTCTTGCGCCGTTGATACCCCGGAGGTAGAGCTTTCCAAGCGAAAGACTGGCTTCGGGGATTTCATATTCCACCCCGATTTTGTAGCAGTTCTCCGCTTTCTCCTCACTCTTCTCTACACCGTCGCCGGCTTCCCACTGCTGACCCAGTGAGTAGATTTCCAGCGCTGCTTCATAGGCACCCATATTGGCTGCTTTTTTGAAATAGGTGACTGCATTCTCCGGATCATCCATCCGGAGGCAGTCCTGTCCCATGGAGTAGTAATATTCCATCATTCTGTCAGATGCCATAATAGTCCTGCTCCTTTTGGGCGGATTTCGCCCGAATGGCTTTGTGCTTCCGGTTTCCCTTCCCCGCAAGCGGTCAAAGCATTATCTGAATTCTTTGCACAGAGAGTCAAAGAGTTCTGCAGTCGGTTTCTGTACGTATTCCGTGAGGTTGATATCCTTGGACGGAACGATTTCACCGAATGGAATTGCATCCTTTTCTTCATAGATGACGCCGGTTACAAGGCTGTCGGTCTCAGCGAGGAGGTGCATAGCCTGGGCCTTGCTGGACGGATCATAGTCTTCACCGCGGACGTCAGAAATCTTCTTCAGATGTTCGTTGTACCACTGAACGGTATTGAAGTGGTTGAAAGTTACGCAGGGGGTGAAAATATTCACATAAGAGAATCCTTTGTGTTCCACTGCCTTCTGGATGATATCCACCAGATTCTTTCCGTCGATAGCATACGCCTGGGCCACGAAAGTAGCGCCGGCTGCGATAGCCATGGAAGGAGCATCGAGCGGAGTCATGGGGTTTCCGTCCGGAGTGGTCTTCGTTACGAAACCCTTGGAGGAAGCCGGGGAAGTCTGGCCCTTGGTCAGGCCGTATACCTGGTTATCGAAAACGAGGTAAGTGATATCCATATTTCTCTTCATCGCATGCATGGCATGACCCAGGCCGATAGCATAGGAGTCACCATCGCCGGAGCAGACGATCATATGGGTATCTTTATTGGCACATTTGATACCCTGGGCAAAAGGCAGAGCTCTGCCGTGGGTGGTATGAGCGCCGTAGCAGTACTGATAGCCGCCGATACGGGAAGAACAGCCGATACCGGAAATCAGGGTGATGGATTCATTAGGCCAGCCCATCTTTGCGCAGACAGCGGAAATAGCATTCTGGATACCATAGTCGCCGCAGCCGGGGCACCAGTTCGGAACAATCGTATTTTTATAATCTCTCGGTGAAGCCATTTCAGAAGACCTCCTTAGCTTTGTTCACGATAGTTGAGGTAGTAAACGGAGTGCCGTCGTACTGAAGGAGGGACAGCAGTTTGTCATGGCAGTCAAAGTGAATCGCAAAGAGTTCACGAAGCTGCGCGGTGAGATCTTCTTCTACAATGAGGACCTTCTTCGCCCCTTCGATGTAAGGACGGAGAGCTTCGGTCGGGAATGGAGAAAGCAGGCGGAGCTGGAGATGGTTGACTTTCTTTCCTTCTGCTTCCAGTTCTTCTCTGGCTTCTTCCAGTGCACCATTGGTGGAAGTCACGCCGATCATGAGGAGATCCGTATCGGTTTCTTCATGAGCCACAGTGAACGGCTGGATGGCGGAAGGAACACCGGCGAATTTTCTGTGACGTTTTTCCATTTCCATCACACGGTCGCCCTGGCCTTCAGCCGGTTTGCCGAATACATTGTGCTCCAGGCCCGTGGAGAGGAACATACCATTCTTCACACCCGGGATGGTTCTCGGGGAAATACCGTCTGCCACATCTTCGAAACGGTGGAAATAAGCCTTCTTCTTCGTATCCAGTTCCGGCAGACCTTCGGTGACCAGCTTGCCGCGGTTGATACCGATCCGGTTCAGGTCGAAAGCCGGTACAGACTGTTTGCACATACCAAACTGCAGGTCGGAAAGAACGATGACCGGAGTCTGGAATTCTTCAGCCAGGTTGAAAGCTTCCTGGACGATATAGTAGCAGTCTTCGATAGAAGAAGCTGCGAGGACGATCTTCTCAGCATCGCCATGGCCGGAACCGATGGCATAACGGATATCACTCTGTTCCACCTTCGTAGCCATACCGGTAGAAGGACCTGCACGCATCACATCGATGATGACTACCGGAATTTCTGCCATAGCTGCCATGGAAATGGATTCAGCCATCAGGGAAAGCCCGGGGCCGGAAGTAGCGGTGAATGCGCGGACACCGGCATAGCCTGCGCCCATAGCCATCATGCAGGAAGAAAGTTCATCTTCCGTCTGAACCACAGTCCCATGAATCTTATGAACCACCTTGATCATATATTCCATGATTTCAGAAGCCGGAGTGATGGGGTAAGAAGCCATGAAACGGGAACCTGCGGAAATGGCGCCCAGAGCAGCCGCTTCATTGCCCAGGAGGTACAGCTGATCCTTCTTCGGAGGAGTTGCCAGCTTGCCCAGTTCCACACCGTGCATGGCAGAAATGGCCGTATCATAGCCATCCTTGAAAATCTGCTTATTCTTGGAAATAATTTCCTCGCCCTTCTTGGCAAAACGGTCAGCGATGAACCCATAGAAAGGAGCTTCCGGGAAGCCCAAAACGCCCGCACTCATACCGAGAGCTGCGATATTTTTCATCTGCAGGCTGCCGTACTTCTTTGCCATTTCCGTAATCGGCAGAGCCAGCACCATACGGCCCGTATGCGCCTCAAACTTCGGATGGAACGCATCATCAGCGATGATGACGCCCCCCTCCGGTACTTCCTTCCCGTGAAGATCGATCGTTTCCTGATCCAGAGCCACCAGGCAGTCTACATGTTCACCAATGGTTGCTACTTCCTTCGTCGCAATCCGCAAAGCAATGGTCGTATGACCCCCCTTGATGCGGGATGCGAAAAGGCGCTGGCTGAAAAGGGAATACCCCTCCTGCGCCAGTACGCGGCCCAGAATTTCACCGCAGGACTCAACGCCCTGCCCCTGCTGGCCGCCCATCTTCCAGATAAAATCACGTTTTGTTTCCACTTCATCTGCCTCCTTGCTGCGATGAAAAAGGGAATAAAATATATGTGGTGAATCATTAAAAGACACACTTACACATTGATTATTATAACATAAGCAGGTTGCCCATAGTAATAATTATTTCTGATTGAGCTAGAAATATTACGCATGTGCGTTAGAGGAGTAAAGGAAATAAAGGCTTTTAATCCAAAAGGAAACCATAAGATGAAAAGCCTTTGTTTCGGGATTGTCAGGGTTCATTTCGGGAATCTCGGGGATGTCGGGAAGGTGCGGCGCAAATTCATGGGCGCCGCAAGTATAAATATTTAACTGGAAAATATGGTATCAACACATATAAGGCTAACTGCCAAACCATCAGCATGCTATCTCTCTATCGGAAAATGGGGCCTCCCCGAAGTGCGGGGAGATGGCCCAAAGGGCCGGAGGGGATGTCAGGCAGGCACATGTCGGAAATGACGGAAATGGTACAAGCGCAGGGTTCGCTGCAAGGCACATATGAGGCTAATTGATAAAAGATACTGGTGACAAAAGACTCTATCGGAAAACACCAGTCCCTCCTCGAACAGAGCTCCGCGAATGCGGCTGGGAGGACGAACCTGTTGGAATGCCGGCCTTCTCTCGTCATCAATCATAAAGCATGAAAAATCTATCAGAGGCACAGGCAGAATGATTACCGTCCTCCCGGAAGATGGAATCTGCTGTCAGGATTTCACATGCCCTGGACATCATGAAGAAATAGAAGCCATCCCACGCAGGAATCACATCACCACTCTTCCCTGAATTCATTCGTACAAATTCATAAATAGCAAAAACCACGGATGGCGCTCCGTGGTTTTCTATTTATTTCATTTGATTAATATACAATGGAAAGATGATTTTTACGAGCGATCTGTTCAATTCGTTCTGTCGCAGGGCCGCTGGAGCCGGCTATTATTGACAGCTTAATACCATTTTCCAAAAGTTTAAGCACAATTTTTTCCCGCTCTGCGACCGCAGCTCTTTCATAAATCCCTTCGCTCAGGTTGCACATGAGGCTCAGCTCCGATTCAGCCTGCTGATTAATGTAGAAGGGAAATGTGGTACTGATCCGCTATCCTTTTTACTTCGTCAGCTGAAATGTCCACAGTATCAGAAATTATGGAAACGGAGACACCATTTTTCAATAACTTCAAAACGTGCTCAATGTTTATTTTTGCCCTTTCCTCTATAGCGCCTTTCCTGTAGGCTCTTTCGTAAATTCCTTCGCTCAGATTGCACATGATGCTCAGCTCCTCTCTCATATCGTCAGTGAGATTCAGGTCATAATCTTCCAAAAGCCGCTCTTTCTTATCAGCGGCACTGATTTCCTCTTTAAATAATAGTCTCAATAATGAAATAAGTCTATCCCCATCATCTGATTTTCCCAGATAAATAGTGGTGATATTAATCAAATCGTAAAGCAGGGGATCCTCCATGTGGCTTCCATGCAGCTGTTTTTCCATGAGGAAATAGCTGTTAATGGAGCTATCTTCTCCTGCCGGCGGTTCCATACAGAGCCAGATGGAGTAAACTTTACAGATACTACCATAGTCGATGCCGGTGAATTCTCTTTCCTTTTCAGAGGATAGAGCCCGGCAGGCATAGTAGACACCACGTTTGATAAGCGGGTACTTGTCAGGGTACTGTTTCTGCGCTTCAATATTGATGATAAGCGTAATCAGTTCTCCTGATACCGGTGCCCTGGCATGGAAAAGGATGTCAAAGACGATTTTGCCTTCCGTAGGGCTGCTGTCCTCATTCCTGCTTCCTTTGATGCTCTGCGGCACGGGATGGTCCGGATTGACAGGAACCACGCTGACCTGCGGTTCGCCTTCGATATAGGTTTCCTCGATATCCTTCAGGGAGACATCTTTGTACTCGACGACTACCCGTTTCAGAATCCAGGCAAGCATCTTCTTTTTAGAAAGAAACATTTTCGCTGCCTGATCATAAGCAGGATTCTGATGACTCAGAAGTTCTTCCTCGTTGTAGTCCATAGAAACCTCCATCGACAACTATCGTGTTTTTTCTATATATATTTTACGAAATAAAAAAATAGATGGCAAGTATACATCGTAAAATCCCCATCTTCATAGGAATCAGCATTCAACCGTTCACATTCTCTCATATCAAAACATTGCCTCATCAGCAGCAACACCTTCACTTACCACTTCTTACATCGTCAGAAATAAAAAAACTCCCTTTGAAAAGGGATTCTATCCTGCCAGAGAAGAGACATTCACCCCTTCTCGTTCTATATTCCGATAATAGGGCAGATCATCTTTGAATTTCACATATTCCTCATAGGGAATGACGGTCGGAGAAATGATGATGCCATAGTCGATTTCCAGATCTGAAGAAAAGTCCCAGACTTCTTTCAATTTTTCCTGCAAATCCGCCCGCTCGCCATGAACGATGGCAACGATATCAATATCCGAATCTTCCGTATGATCACCACGGGCAAAGGATCCATACAGTATGATCTGGACAATGGACTTGCCATAGACCTTCTTATATATCGAGACGATCTGCTGCAGAATCTGATGGAATTCAGCTGTATCACACATATGGCTCACGCTCCTTTCAATCGACCGGTTACCTATATTATAGCATGGGAATCATAAAAAATAGTGGTAAGTGATAAGTGGCGGGCATACTTTACTTAATATAATCCGTTACACTTTCAAGGTCATTCTTTTTCAATGACCATAAGCGGTTCGTGATTATCGTGACTCTCGTGACTATCGTGGCGGTGGCGCGCATCAACATTGGAAAGCGCGCCCTTTTTATATGGTTGTCCCAGTCATGTTACCCATCATATATAAGGGGCCGCTTCATGAATTTGTCGCGGCCCACCTTCACGACAGCCACGAGCCACGGCAGCCACGAAACGCTTACAGTCAGTTCATCATAATGGCCGGAAAGTCTTTCGGGATTTTTTACATGGATGTCCCTGCAGCAGGACTCACATTACTTAATCTAATCCAATAAACTCTCAAGCTCATTCTTTTTCAATGACCATAAGCGGTTCGTGATTATCGTGACTTTCGTGGCTATCGTGGCGGTGGCGCGCATCAACATTGGAAGCGCGCCCTTATATATTTTATTTCTCATATTATTGCTCTTTTCAACATTCACGTTTTTCATTAGAATAAAAGTAAATAGTTCTGTACAGTCTATAGAAAGGAGCCTGCTTATGAACCCTATCCAATCATATTTAGATCTTGACGTATATAACGTTGCCATGCTTGAGGCAAAAGTCGTTTATAAGCTTATCGATAATCTCCCCTCCAGGGAGAGAAACAACCTGGTGGATCAATTAATGAGAGCAGTCACTTCTATTCCATCCAATATTTCCGAGGGCCAAAGCAGAGCTTCTACCAAAGAATTTCTATATTTCCTGTCTATTGCCAAAGGCTCTAATTCCGAAGTACAGACACAAGTAACTTTAGGGGCCAGACTTGGATATTTCCCAATGGAAGACGTTCATACCGCTCTTACCTTAAATAAACGAGTAGGTCAAATGCTGAATGCTCTCATGAAGAAATTAGAGTGGAAGCAGCAGATGGAAGGCAAAAATTAGTAAATCCGGTTTCTGTGATAATTGAATAAAATTATAAAAGGGGGCCGCTTCATGAATTTGTCGCGGCCCACCTTCACGACAGCCACGAGCCACGGCAGCCACGAAACGCTTACAGTCAGTTCATCAGAATAGCCCGAAAAGTCTACCGGGATATTCTTTTGCCCGAACGTCTTTCCTCGCACCATGTTCGCATCGGCCCCATACATACTCGCGCCGCATCAGCGGTGCCTCCTTCCCGCACCCCGCTCCCCGTTTTCAAAATTCCACAAAACGTTCCCCGCACCATGTTCGCATGGGCCCCATAAAAACTCATTGCCGCCTCAACGGCAATACCTTCCCGATAACCCCGATCATCCCCGAGATTCCCGACCATTCCCGAAACAAAAGCTTATCGTCCTTCTATAAATCCCGGTTTAACAAAAGAGAGAAAAAAAGAAGCCCCTCATACGAGGAGCTTCTTCATTGTTTATGAAACTAGTGGATTCTAACTTAGAAATTAGAATTTGTAGTTCAGGGAAACGGTCCAAGCGTCGTTCTGGTCAACGCCATCGATGTCTGCATCAAATGCATATTCACCGTGGAGGGTTACACCCTTCTGGAGGGTTACATCGGTGCCAACGAGCCAGAATTTCAGTTCTTTGTCTGCATCCAGAGCCTGGAGAGGTTTCAGGAGGTTAGCCTGGATACCGCAGCCGCCGAAGAAAGTAGCGGAGCCGATATCATTGTACCAAACGCCCAGCTGGAAGGTGCCCGGTTTCTTATAGTTAGCTTTGCCATATTTCAGACCTACGTTCCAAGCATCATCGTTCTTTACAGAGGTGGTGGTGTTCTTTACATATTCGCCTTCGAGAACGAATTTCTGAGCGAACGGAACAGCGAGATCAACGCCGAGGAGTTCATCCTGAACAGCGGTTTCTTTAAATTTCAGGTAATCAACGCCGAGTTTAGCGAAACCGAAGTCATAGCCGCCCTTAGCATAGAGTGCATCTTTGTCATCAATCGGAGCAACTTTTTCTTCATCATAAGTTGTGTTGAACTGACCAAAGCCTACTTTAGCATCGAATGCGCCCTTAGCATAGGACAGTTCAGCGCCGTCGAAGTCATGGGAATCACCGAATCTCCAGGAATATTCGTTGCCGAAGTTATTAGCATAACGGCCGAGGGTTACAGCGAAATCACCAAACTGATGTTTAGCGTTCAGTACGTCCATGTAAACGCCATCGGTCTCTTTATCTTTGAAGTTCATGTTGTAGGTCAGACGGCCATTGATGGTGGTGGTGTCATTAACCTGGCCCTTAACATTGATTCTCATACGACCATCAAATGCGCTCTTGCCATGTTCAGCATCTTTATAACGCATACGAGCATCGCCGGACCAGGAGATGTTGCCGACTTTCTTTTCCAGGTTGCCTACGCGAACGCCCAGGTTAGCCAGTTCGTCAGCATATTCGCCGGACAGTTTGTCGAGGGTAGCTCTC
>Ga0256406_1000950_pt1 | contig 48907 bp, 41 predicted proteins | sample RumenRJG_03DNA_FD_185986 | JGI IMG/M metagenome (GOLD analysis project Ga0256406, IMG submission 185986) | Bovine rumen microbial communities from Lethbridge, Alberta, Canada - RJG_03 | ecosystem: Host-associated > Mammals > Digestive system > Stomach > Rumen | place: Canada: Alberta | collected... | reverse complement strand
TGCACCGGCTGCGGAACCCGAAACCCCGGGCAGGAATCGCCCGCCGGAGTCCCCCGCAAATGATAACTCCGATACCGGAAAACAACCTCCAAAGCAGCCTGTCAGCGCCGTCTCTCCGCTCACTGCACGTCAAATCCGTGAATCGCTCACTGCACGTCAAAATCCGTGAATCCGCCGTCAGCTCCCAGCTTCTGCACCTTCTGCTCCACATCACGGATGCGGTCATTACAGTGCTTCACAAGCTTCATACCCCTCTCATAGGCGCGGAACGATTCCTCCAGAGGAATCTGCGGATTCTGCATCGCTGCGAGAATCTTCTCCAGCTCAGCAAACGACTGCTCGATGGAGAGCGTGTCCACAGCAGGCTGTGTCTCCTCTCCGGAGGATGACTCCGGCGTCTGTAAAACGGCTTCTCCGGGCTTTTCCCACTCCCGGGAAGTCTCTCCGTTCCGGGACATCTCCACCTGCTCTGCTCCAGCTGACTCATTCATCATGTTATGTACCTCGTCGATATGATCTGCCACGGATGGCTTTTCCTCCGGTGATTTCTCTTTCTCCGCTCCCTGCACCATTTTCTGCATAATCATTGTGCAAGCGGTCACGGCTCATCCCGCAGAACAATTTCCTCCGCTCTCGCCGCAACAGAGCCGTCCCGCAGCCGGATGTCAATCCTGTCCCCTGCACGGACCTCTGCCGCGGCCAGCACCGGTTTTCCGTCCCGGGTGAGATAGCCGAACCCTCCGGACAGCCTCCGCAGCGGCGACAATCCGTCCAGCGAGGCGCTGAATACAGAGAGAGTGTCCCGGCGCTGCCGGATGGCACGCTGCATAGCCTCGGTCAGGGTCTCCCTGGAAAACCGTTCCTGCTGCCGGTAAGCTCTCTCCAGAGCCATAGTCATCCCATCAGTCAGCCGTTGCGCCGCGTGCGCCGTGAAGGTCCTCTGCTCCCGGATGCGGGAGGCCGGCGACAGATGCGTCAGAAGACGCTGATCCGCCTCCAGTTTTCTCCGATACCGGTCGAGGCTGTTCTCCATCTGCCCCGAGAGCGAATCCTGCGTGCTCTGCAGGGTCTGCGCGAACCTCCTGTAATCGAAGACCGCAATCTCCGCGGCGCCGGTCGGCGTCGGGGCTCTCCGGTCCGCCACATAATCCGTGATGACATAATCCGGTTCGTGCCCCACCGCCGAGATGATCGGTGTCCGGCATTCAAATACAGCGGCCGCCAGCCCTTCATCGTTAAAGCACCAGAGATCCTCCATGGATCCGCCGCCCCTGCCGATGATGATGACATCCGGATGGTCCCGCCCGGACAGGCTGTCCAGTGCCCGGATTCCGCGGATAATCGACGCCGGCGCGTCCGGACCCTGCACCAGAGCAGGCTTCAGAATGATCCGGATGAACGGATTCCGCCGCCTGGCTGTTGTGATAATGTCGTGGACGGCCTCTCCGGTATCCGCGGTGACCACGCCGAGCGTCCTCACATAGGCGGGAAGAGGCTGCTTATACGCCTCGTCGAACATTCCCTGCTCTTCGAGCTTTTTCTTCAGCCGTTCAAACTGCTCCTGCAGCTGTCCCACACCGTCCAGAACGATTTGTTTTGCATACAGCTGATACTGCCCGGTCTTCTCATAGACGGACACATAGCCATATACAATGACCTCGTCTCCGTCCTTCATCGAGAATTTCAGTCCGCGCGGCTTGAACATAGCCCACATGACACAGTTCAGCACGCCGGATTCGTCCTTCAGCGTAAAATAAATATGTCCGGAGGAATGATACTTACAGTTGCTGACCTCGCCCCTCACGAGAATCTGCTGCAGCATAATATCCTGCCGGAACATATTTCGGATATATTCATTTACCTGTGCGATGGAATAAATCGTTCTATTCATGGCCGGCCGTTTTCTGTGCGGGAACCGCTGCGCAGATGATGTCCCGGTGCTCCTTCAGCGCATACATCACGTCAAAATCTGGCAGCTGTTCCGCCTTTTTCTCCCGGGAAGCTCCGCTTCACTGCCTCAACTTCCTGTGCCTGGTCATCTCTGTTTCCTGGCATGCACAATGTGTACCTGCGCACCGCCGTTTCTCGGCCGGTTGCGGTCCGGCGCTGCTTCCTCTTCCTTTTTCTCCGTCTTCAGCGCCTTCTGCTGCTCGTACTTTTTCTCCCCCTCCCTGGTGAATCGGGAGAGAATGGCATTCACAAATGCCGGTGCGCCATCCTGTCCGAACCGGCGGGCCAGCTCCACAGCCTCGTTGATGGCGACCTTCTCCGGTACGGAGTCATCATACTTCATCTCGTAGACTGCGAGCCGGAGTACCGTCAGTTCTACCTTTCCCATGCGGTCAAGGGACCAGCCCTCTGACCGCTCTGCGATCTCCCGGTCGATTTCTTCGCGGTGCGCGAGAATACGTTCCAGCTTCTCCGTGATTTCTGTGCGGTCTGCCTTGCTAAAGGTCTGGTCTCCGCTGTCGAAAAACAGCTCCTCCTGCTCCTTCATCTCCTCCCCGGAAAGAAAATCGAAGCGGAATAGAAGTTTAAAGAGCTGCTCCCGGATGGTGCGTCTGTACATTGCCATGTTCTGTCACTCTCTTATTCGTTGCTGTCGGAATTATCTGCAAGCTTGATTCCCGCGATGCGGACATTGACATCCGTCACGGAAAGTCCGGTCATGTTCTCAATGGCCTGTTTGACACGGGCCTGTACCTTACTGGAGGTCGCCGGAATATTAAATCCATATCCCATGATAATCTGAAGATCGACCCGGACATTGCGGTCGTTCACCTCCACCCGCACGCCCTTCTGCGGATCCTTCACGCCGATGCTGCCGAGGAACTCCCTCGTGGTGCCCGCTGCCATCCCGGCGACGCCGTCAACTTCCTGTGCCGCGACACTCGCAATCATCGCGACCACGTCGTCCGCAATCCGGACCGTCCCGACTGCGTCATCCGTCGGCCTCTGCTCCTGCGCCTGCACGTTCTGGGAAGCGCGCTCCGCCGCGTTCTGACGCGATTTCTCCGCTGCCTCCCGGACTGCGTTGCCAACCCGTGCCGTCTGTTCCCGGACCGTGCTGCCGACCCGGGCGGTCTGCGAGCGAAGCTTTTCTCCGTAATCGTTCAGCTTCTCCTTCATTGAGGGCTTTTCCTCCGGCGCTGGCTGCTTTTCTGTATCACCGGTCGGGCTGTCAGTGCTCTCCTGCCCGCTCTCCTCCGCATCCGCGGTCTGCATCCCGGCCGTCTCCGCCGCGCCGCATCCGGTTTCCCCGCACTGCACCGAAGCGCCCTCCGCCGTTGCATCCGCGGTCTGCGCCCCGGCTTCATTCGTCTCTTCTGCGCAGCACTCAGCTGCCGCAGCATCCTCCGTCTCCGCGGCTGCGCTTTCTACCGCTGCGTCCTGCATCGCACCCGCTTCTGCCACATTCCCTGCATCAGTGGTTTCCGCAACCTTCTCAGCAGTATTTACCTTGTTCTCCGGCTCTTCTGTCTTCATGACAGTGCCATCCTCATTCCATATCTCAGACATATTTACCTTTCCTGCCGCCCTGCCTGACGGCTGTTGAGGCATCACGCCCATTATAAGTAACAAATTGATCCCCAATGCCGCGTTCTTTGCGGTATACGCAGGAGAAAAGCCCGAATACGCTTTTGCCCGCATCAGGTCCGTCATCTTCGGGTTTTCTTAATCAAAGTTATTTTAGCATCGTTCCCGCATTTTGCATACTGGAAGAAAATCCATTACAATCATACGGAGAAATAGAAGAAAATTGTTTCTGACATGCATTCATTGCCAGCATGTGCTGAACGGTTACGCAGAAAGGACAAATCATGGATATTATCTGTCTCGACATGGAAGGCGTTCTGGTGCCGGAGATCTGGATCGCGTTTTCAAAGGCAAGCGGGATTCCGGAGCTGAAACTTACAACCCGCGATGAGCCCGACTACGACAAGCTGATGCGCTATCGTCTCTCCATTCTTCGCGAGCACCATCTCGGCCTGCCTCAGATCCAGGAAGTCATCTCCACCATTGATCCGCTTCCGGGCGCAAAGGAATTTCTGGATGAGCTCCGCTCCTTCGCCCAGGTAATCATCATCAGCGATACCTTCACGCAGTTCGCCATGCCTCTTATGAAGAAACTCGGCTATCCCACCCTGTTCTGCAACACCCTCGAGGTAGCAGACGACGGCACCATCACCGGATACCGGATGCGCATTGCGCAGAGCAAGCTCTCTACCGTCCGGGCACTGCAGTCGATCGGCTTCGACACCATCGCGAGCGGCGATTCCTTCAATGACCTCGGCATGATTCGTGCAGGCAAGGCAGGTTTTCTCTTCAAGAGCACGCCGCAGATCATCCGGGACAACCCGGACATCCCTCACTTTGAGGAATTCCCGGATCTTCTCGCTGCAATCCGGGATGCTATGCAGAAATAACACGCGTCCGATCCTGCCCGCGGCTTGAAAGTGCCGGGCGCACCGAAAACAGAGCGCTGCCGTCCGTGCGCGGCAGCGCTCTGTTTTCGCGTTCTGGGAAGAAGTATTCCTGCACAGGTTTCCCGGTGCCCGCATTCTCTCCGTCCTTTACATCCTGCATTTCAGACTACCGTTCAAACCACCGTCATGATTGAAATCAGCCGCACGAGAAGCCTCACATATGCAGAATGCCGATCAGCACAATCCAGGCAAGTCCGTAATAGGATACGACACCGACCATATCCGTGATGGTTGTGATGAGCGGTCCGGACGCAGCCGCCGGGTCAACGCCGATTTTCTTAAAAAACATCGGTACCGCCGTCCCGACAAAGCTCGAGATAACCATCGCCAGAATCAGGGACACACCGATGCAGCCTGAGATGGCAAAGGCGTGCATCACCGCAATATGCTTGAATGCCATACAGTAGATCCCGATCACGACAAAGGCCATCACGGCGAGCAGCAGACCGTTGGCGCCGCCGACGGTCATCTCCTTGCCGATCAGATGCAGCTTCTCCTTTACCGTCAGCTTCTCGTCCATCAGGACGCGGATCGTCACAGCCAGTGACTGCGTGCCGACATTTCCGGCCATGTCCAGGATCATGGACTGGAAGCTCATAAGCACCGTGAGCTGCGCCACCACCGCCTCAAACGCGCCGACCACGCTCGACACTCCCATGCCCAGAAACAGCAAGAGAATGAGCCACGGCAGACGCTTGCGCACGCTCTGCTTCACCGGCTCCTTCAGATCCTCCTCCGCGGACAGACCACCGAGTTTTGCGTAATCCTCGCCCATCTCGTCATCGACGACCTCGGTGACATCCTGCGCGGTGATCACACCCAGAATCCGGTTCGTATCTGATAAAACCGGGATGGATTCCTCGGAATAATCCTTCAGCTTTTCGAGACAGTCATCAATTTTCTCGTCCGCGTAGACATACGGATAATTGGTCGTGATGACGTCCTCGAGCTTTGTGTCCCGGCGCGCGATGATCAATTCCTTCAGGTCGACGGCGCCATAGTAAATGCCCTGATCGTCGAGCGCATAAATTACGGAGATATTGTCGTGCACCGCCGCCTGATCAATCAGGGACCGCATGGCCTCCTGAATCGTCATCGTGCTCTGCAGTGTGACAAAATTCGTGGTCATGCGGCTGGCGATGAGGTCTTCATTGTAGGCAGCGAGAGAATTCAGGGTGTTTCTCGCCTCCGGGTCCATCAGCTCCACCCAGGCCTGCTTCTTCGGCGACTGCGTGTTCTTCAGGATATCGACCGCCGTGTCCGTTTCCATGTGGGAGAGCACCTCGGCAGCCTTGCGCGGGTCCATTTCGTCCAGATAATGATCTGCGTCCTCATCTGCATACTCCATGACCTCCGCAAGGTCATCTGTATTCAGAATGCGGTATATCGTGCTGCGTTCCTTGGGACTGAGCACAGGCAGAACATTCGCCAGGTCATTGGCATGATAGTCAGACAGCTGCTCCGCCAGCAGCTTCGGAGACATATTGCTGCGGATCAGCTTCAAAATCTCTTCTGCGAATTCCGGCTCTTCCTTCTTCTCGCTCTCTTCCATGACGCCTCCTGCCCCCTGCCTGCAGACGGCAGGGCTGCTCCTATTATATAGTTTTCACCCGAAAACGAGGCGGAATTCCTCAGTTTTTCCGGAACTCCGCCAGCTCCAGTCCCTTGTTGCGGTCCAGCACCATCTGCACCGACCACTCATTGATGAAGAGCAGGAGCGGATTTCCCTTCAGATCCTCGATGCGTTTCATGTCGGAGGTGCCGACAATGTTCTTCACATCGCCATCCCACTTTGCAACCCAGCGGATATGCTCGTAGGGCAGCTGCTCCAGAATGATATCCACATTGTACTCGTTCTTCAGCCGGAACTTAAGCACATCGAACTGCAGCACGCCGACGACGCCGCAGATGATCTCCTCCATCCCCATCCCGCTCTCGCGGAAGATCTGAATGGCACCCTCCTGCGCGATCTGGCTGATGCCCTTCACAAACTGGTCGCGCTTCATGGTGTCCACCTGACGCACTCTGGCAAAATGCTCGGGCGCAAAGGTCGGAATCCCCTCATAGCGGAACGTGGCCTTCGGCATGCAGAAGGTATCCCCAATGCCGTAGAGACCCGGATCGAAGACGCCGATGATATCACCGGCATATGCCTCGGACACCACCTTCCGGTCGTCCGCCATCAGCTGCTGCGGCTGGGACAGACGCGCAACCCGTCCGGACTGGGCGTGCTTCACCTCCTGGGTGGCGTCGTACTTTCCCGAGCAGATGCGCAGAAATGCGATGCGGTCCCGGTGCGCCTTGTTCATGTTCGCCTGAATTTTGAAGACAAAGGCCGAGAAATCCTCGGTATACGGATCGACCGGTCCCTGATCCGAGACGCGCGGTGTCGGCGGCAGTGCCATGCGGAGGAAATGATGCAGGAAGATCTCCACGCCAAAATTCTGCAGCGCCGAGCCGAAGAACACCGGCGTCAGCATGCCCGCCTGCACCTCGTCGAGATCAAACGGCTCGGAGGCTCCGTCGAGGAGCTCGATCTCCGACTGCAGCTTCTCCAGGGCCTCGCCGCCGAGAACCTCCCCGAGCTTTGCCGTGTCGGAAAGGGGAATGCGCTCCTCGTGTCCCTCCTTCGTTCCCTTCTTCGTGTCCGAATACATCAGGACATCCTCCAGCTCCCGGTCAAAAATTCCCTTGAACCGCTTGCCGGAACCGATCGGCCAGTTCATCGGGCAGGTGGCGACGCCGAGATTTTTTTCGATATCGTCGAGCAGGTCAAAGGTGTCGAGCGCGTCGCGGTCCATCTTGTTGATAAAGGTGAAGATCGGGATGTGGCGCATCGCGCAGACCTTGAACAGCTTCCTCGTCTGCGGCTCGACGCCCTTCGATCCGTCAATGACCATGACCGCCGAGTCCGCCGCCATCAGTGTGCGGTATGTGTCCTCCGAGAAATCCTGATGACCGGGCGTGTCCAGCAGATTGACCACGCAGCCGTCATATTCAAACTGCAGCACCGAGCTTGTGACAGAAATACCGCGCTGCTTCTCGATCTCCATCCAGTCGGAGACGGCATGCTTCGCCGTTGCCTTGCCCTTGACAGAGCCTGCCGTGTTGATCGTCCCGGAGTACAGCAGGAACTTCTCCGTCAGCGTCGTCTTGCCGGCATCCGGATGCGAAATGATTGCAAAGGTGCGCCGACGCGCAATTTCTTCTTTCATGGAATAAGCCATATATTTTTTCTCCCTGAACGGCCTGCAATGCAGATTATTGAAATTGAAATCTTCCCTGCCCGATACGGCGACTCCGCCATCATCTCGTGCTCCGCAATCGATGATGTGCGGTCTCTGGCTGCCTTGATCTGCAAGCAATCTTGCATCATGGCTTCTGGCCCGCCGCCTTCACAAAGAAAGACCCGGCACAAAAAGTCCAGAACCGGAACTCACTCCAGTCCTGAACCTTCTGCCGGGTCTGATCGGATGAATTTACTGATGCTGCGGGGCGTCCTTGATCGAGAATGACAGTCTGCCCATACGGTCCTTGCCGAGGCACTTTACCGTGACCTTCTGGCCGATGCTGAGTGCATCCTCAACCCGCTCGAGCCGGTGGTTCGTGATCTTGGAAATGTGGACCATTCCCTCCTTGCCCGGTGCGAACTCGATGAATGCACCGAACTCCTTGATGGAAACGACGGTGCCGTCGAGAATCATTCCCTCTTCAAAATCAGTGGTGATGATCTCGATCATCTTCCGCGCCTCAAGCAGCGCGTTCTTGTCCTGTCCGCAGATCGATACCTTTCCGTCGTCGTCAATATCAATCTGCGCGCCGGTGCGCTTGATAATCTCGTTGATCGTCTTGCCCTGCTTGCCGACCACATCGCCGATCTTCTCCGGATCGATCTGCGTGTAGATGATCTTCGGCGCGTACTTGGAGACCTCCTTGCGGGGTTCCGCGATCGCCGGTGTCATGACGTTCGCCATGATATACTCGCGGGCATCCTTGCAGCGCTGGATCGCACCCTCGACAATCGGACGGGTCAGGCCATGGATTTTGATATCCATCTGGATCGCCGTGATGCCGTCATGCGTGCCGGTCACCTTGAAATCCATGTCGCCGAAGAAGTCCTCGAGGCCCTGGATGTCGGTCAGCAGGACGAAATCATCGTCCGTGTCGCCGGTCACGAGGCCGCAGCTGATACCGGCAACCTGCTTCTTGATCGGAACACCGGCGTCCATCAGCGCCATGCAGGACGCGCAGGTGGAAGCCATGGAGGTTGAACCGTTGGACTCCAGCGTCTCGGAGACCGCACGGATGGCGTACGGAAACTCTTCCACGGACGGAAGCACCGGCAGCAGAGCGCGTTCAGCAAGCGCGCCGTGACCGATTTCGCGGCGTCCCGGTCCGCGGGAAACCTTGGTCTCTCCAACAGAGTAAGCCGGGAAATTATACTGGTGGATATACCGCTTGGTGGTGATATTGGGGTCGAGTCCCTCCACCTTCTGTGCGTCGGAGAGCGGCGCCAGGGTGACGACATCGCAGATCTGCGTCTGCCCGCGGGTGAACATCGCGGAGCCGTGGACTCTCGGAATCAGGCCGACTTCTGCAGCCAGCGGGCGGATCTGTGTCAGCAGACGTCCGTCAGGGCGCTTGTGATCCTTCAGAATCATCTTCCGGATGGTCTTCTTCTCGTACTGATAGACCGCATCGCCGAGCTGGGCGAGATACGCATCGTTCCCCTCGAACGCTGCTTTCATTCTCTCTGTAATCTCGGCAATTCTCTTCTCTCGCGTCTGCTTGTCGTCCGTGAAGCAGGCCTCCTCCATTTCCTCCGGAGAGACGACCTTCTTCATATCCTCGAACATCTGATCCGGCACGGCGACAGAGGTATATTCCTGCTTCGGCTTGCCGGCCTCCGCCACGATTCGATTGATGAAGGCAATGATCTGCTTGTTGACCGCATCAGCCTGATAGATATAGCTGATCATGTCCTTCTCCGGGATCTCGTTTGCTCCCGCCTCAATCATGATGACCTTGTCCGCGGTCGAGGCCACTGTCAGGCGCAGATCCCCCTCATCCCACTCCTTCTGGCTGGGATTGATGATCACCTTCCCGTCCACAAGACCGACCTGCGTGGTCGCGCAGGGGCCGGCGAACGGAATATCCGAAATCGAGGTAGCGACAGAGGCACCAATCATCGCCACGAGCTCCGGTCTGCATGCCGGATCCACGCTCATCACCATACACTCGAGCGTGACATCGTTGCGCATATCCTTCGGAAACAGCGGGCGCATCGGGCGGTCGATCACGCGGCTCGTCAGAATCGCATTCTCGCTGGCCTTGCCCTCTCTCTTGTTGAATCCTCCCGGAAATTTGCCAATGGCATAGAACTTTTCCGTGTACTCCACACTCAGCGGGAAGAAATCCACGCCCTCGCGCGGCTGTGCCGACTCGGTCGCCGTGCAAAGCACCGTGGTGTCCCCATAGTGCATGAATGCACAGCCATTTGCCTGTTTTCCGACCCGGCCGATATCAATCGACAGCTGCCTGCCGGCAAGATCCATGGAATACGTCTTATACATCTCTCTTTTATCTCCTCTTCGTCTCTTTGCTTCGTCTCGTCTTCTATAAACCGATAAAGAGACGGACTCCCTGCCGGAAACCGGCAGACAGCCGTCTCTTTCTGTGCTGTGCTGGAAAATTACTTTCTGATGCCCAGATCCGCGATCAGCTTGCGGTACTTCTCCAGATCATTCTTCTTGAGATAGTCAAGAAGGCCTCTTCTCTTACCAACCATCTTCAGAAGTCCCCGGTTGGAGTGGAAGTCCTTCGGATTCTTCTTCATGTGATCGGTCAGCTCACGGATTCTCTCAGTCAGAACTGCAATCTGAACTTCCGGAGAACCGGTGTCCTTCTCGTCGCGTGCATACTTTTTGATAATCTCTGTCTTCTTTTCCTGTGAAATCATGTCTTCTCCTTCTGCCCCGCAGGGCTTTCACATGCACCATCCTCCAGGGTCTGGCCGGAGACAGCCGGGATCCGGGCGGAGGTAATCATCTGCTGCCATGCATAGACGCATAGCAGGATTAGAATATCACGCAGTGTAATCTTTGTAAAGAAATTTTGCGCACAGGTTCAAGCATTCATTAGTTTCATCTGCTCTTGCAATTCTGCCTGGAACAGCCTGCATTCCAAACATCATCAGTGCCTGATTTACTTTGTCCATACGCACGGTTTCTTTTCCCTGTTCCAATTCACGGACAAAGCGAAGCCCAAGACCAGAGCAAACCGCAAACTCTTCCTGGGTGAGACCAAGCTTTTTCCGTTCCTTTTTTACATATTCTCCGATAATGGTAGACATTCTTATCCCTGTAAAACTACACCATAAAGGGTATAGTATCTTAAAATTGAATAATTAATGGTTTCCCAAATCTTGGTACTATAAGTTGCTGATCAGCTTTTAGAAGCATTTTTACGAGGCCTGCCACGTTTCCTCTTTGGAGGCGCTGGGACAGGCTTTGATAGGCCAAGCGCTTCCATCAGCTGGAAGCTGTTCTTCAACGTATGTATCCAGTACTCGTCATCCGAAGACGGGTCAGCAGGTCCTTTAACTTTGCGCCATGCCTCAGACAGATCCTCCATCATGTCACCGTAGGTTTCGTCTTCCAGAACTTTTGCATCCCTAGCCTTGTTCAGAATCCTGCAGGTCGCTGTCGTAGCAATGAAATTGATGAACTCGGAGCCAATGACAGAGAAATCATTTTGTACATTGGTGTGGTCGAGGCATTCATCGTTTTTGTACCGGTTGAAGACCAGTTCAAGCAGCCATCGATCGCTATAGCTTCGATACGCGGTAAGTGGTTGCATATCTTCATCGGACTCAAAGACGATAGTGCCAAAGGAATCTTTCTTTTTAAGATATTTGTCCGTGTCGAAGGCTTTTTTAATGGAGCGTTCCACAAAGCAGTGCTCCTCACGGGACGCTGTGGAGATTTTCCGGAAGGCATACAACCAGGTTCCGTTCTTCATGATCCGCTTGCTGTACAGGATATCTTCGCCCGTACCTTTCAAAGCCCCATCAAAACGGAGGGCGTCATTGTCTGCAATCCGCTTATCATTCCGTTTGATGGGCGTCAGGTAGTGAAGACCTGGTCTGTCCGAGAGGTCTCTGCGGATTGTTTTTACTGGGAAACCCTTGTCGTCAATGATGAGTCCCTTCTGGATGTCATTGTCCACGATAAAGCTTCTGTAAGACGCAGCATCAATGCTGTTGCCAGGGAACACCTCGGCACAGACAGGTTCCATCCTCTCGATGTCATAGGCATAAAGGACGGAGACATCTCTGGTTCCCTTCACTCTTCCTTTGTATGAAAACTTAGAGAGATCATTTACACCACTGTTGTCCTGCTTGAGCATTCCATCGATAGCGACATGATGTTCTGCAACCACTTTGCTCAGGCACTTATTGTAATAGCTTCGCCGTTTGCTTCCATCCTGACCAATCCGTTGAAGGAGGTCACAGACCTTGTTTTTTGAAAGAGAGCAGTCCGGATAAAAGATCCGGGTAAAAGTCCGGTCATAGTGTGTTTGCAGCCGATTGCAGGTAATATTTGGCCGAATCACTTTCAAGCATGCGATGGCAATGATGTCATACGCGTCCTTTGCCGGATAAACCTCCAGCAGGCTCTGGAGAAGATCGCCGCTGACAGAATGAAAGAGAGCGGCTGAACCGTAAGAGAGCATGTCCGGGCCAGATATGGCGGTCTTATCAACGATAGGAACATACTGGCCATTAATGATGTGTCCGATGACTCTGCCATTTCTGGGCATCGGGTTGCCGCCATGATATCTGGCACCATTCCGACTGCGGACGGCGTAGCGGTACATGCCATCACTGCCACTGTCTTCGACGATGGTATTAACAGGTCTTGAGACTTTGCGGATCTCCTCTGGAACAGACATAAAGGCCTCCTTATTTATAGTACTATTATACCATAATCAGTACTATAAATATAGTCTCAAGAGGATCAATTAGAAAAATGTTTGAAGCCGAATGCAAGCGATAATCGCGGAATAAAGCCTATTTCAAGGCATCATGCATTATATCTTGATAGAAAATCCGGTTTTCGGACTTGCCATCTGTGTCTTCACGCCCAGTTTTATAGTACGAAGACTAGGGAAACTATTAATTAAATTAATACCCAATAGGGTATAGTATTTGAAAGCCCAACGCAAGTATACCCTATTGGGTGCATTTTACCAAGTATATAATTCTACTCACACTGCGGATTTCCACCGGCCATCGTCTGGTCATCTGCAGTCTCTTCCGCGGTGAAACTCTCTTCCCGCCTCGATATCCCGCTGCATCTGCGCCTTTAGATCAGACAGCGACGCGAACTTCCGTTCGCTGCGCCGGAACGTGTAAAGGCTGGTCAGTACCTTCTCTCCATAGACATCCCCGTCAAAATCATACAGATATGTCTCGACGGTCACGGCCGGCTGTTTTCCGGGCGCCTTCCCCTCCCGGATCGTCGGCTTGACGCCGATGTTGGTCATGCCGTGATAAATCCGGCCGTCCAGAAGCACGTCCGAATAGTAGACCCCGAACGGCGGCAGGAGCTTCCCCTCCTCCGGGATCTGGTTCAGCGTCGGAATGCCGATGGTGCGGCCGATCTGATTGCCATGGCGAACCGTCCCCAGAATCTGGTACGGCCTGCCGAGGAACCGGCTCGCCCGCTCCATCTCCCCGCGCTCCACCAGCACCCGGATATACGTGGAGCTCACCACAACTCCGTCGATCCGCACCTTGCTGACCTGCTCCGCCTCAAAGCCGAGCGACACGCCGAGCTGCCGCACCAGCGTGAAATTTCCCCTCCCGCCGGCGCCGAAGGACAGATCATCCCCCGCCGCAATATAGCGTGCATGCATCTGTCCGAAGAGAATGCGCCGGACAAAATCCTCCGGTTCCGTCCCGGCTGTCTTCTCATTCATCGGAAACTCGATCAGATAATCCACACCCATTCCGGCAAAAAGCCGCCGCTTCTCCTCGCGTGTCGAAAGCTCGCGCACCTCTTCTCCGCGTTTGCTGAAGAAGACCGCAGGGGACGGGTCAAAGGTAAAAACCGCGGTCCTTCTCCCCTTTTCCCTCTGTCGGAAGACCATCTCCAGAATTTTCTGATGGCCCAGATGCACTCCGTCAAACTTGCCGATGGCAGTCGCCGTCTCCTCCGGGATCTGAAATTGTGTGGTGCCGCTGATAATCTGCATATCTTTTCTCCGCTGAGGCAAAATCCGCGAATGCGGTTTTGCCGAATGCGGCAGCCGGTGCGCCAGCACCGTTGCTGCTGTTTGAAAGCGGCGTATCGACGCCGATTTCAAGCCTGTTCCCCGTGTCGCGCTTTTGCGGCAGCCGCGGGAGAAATACCCGAATGGGCTTTCTCCCGGATCGGGACATTGGTGCCATCGGCACCAATGTCCCTCACAGAAACATCTTCTCTGCCATATACCGGCCTTTCTCCGGGCTCCATCTGTAAAGACCGCAGAACTTTGCCTGAGAATCATAAGCCCTGACCCGCTCCGGCATCTCCGTGCGGACAGACCCGGCGATTCCCAACTGCTCCCCGGTCAGCGCATTGCCATTCCGGAGGCGGAAATCATCCTCCGGCGCAGTTTTCCCCGCCGGACAGTCCTGAAAGAAGGCGTCCACCGGCATCACAAGCGGGCGGATCAGATGGTAGGGATCCGCGTCGTCTCTGCTGACCAGCTGCTCAATTTCATCAAGCGTCCGCGCATCGGCAAGCCTGAACATGCCGACCCGCGTCCGGAGAAGATACTCCATCGCCGCCCCTGTGCCAAGCTTCTGACCGAGATCCTCGCAAAGCGTCCTGATGTAGGTTCCCTTCGAACACCGGACGCGGAACCGCACCCGTGGAAGTTCCACGGACAGCAGTGTGATCTCATGAATCCGCACCGTACTGGTGCGCCGCTCCACCTCTATCCCCTGTCTCGCATACTCGTACAGCCGGCGGCCGTTCACCTTCCGCGCCGAGTACATCGGCGGAAGCTGCTCGTAGTCGCCGAGAAACGACTGCAGCGCCCTGTTTAGAACCGCCTCCTGCCAGGAAGCTGCCCGGCCCACATCTGATTCCACGAAGACATGCCGGGCCGACGCACCATAGGCCGGCTCTGTGCCCCGGTCCGCCTCCATCCCGGCAGAGCAATGCCGGACCGCCGCGCCGTGGGCCTGGTTCGTGTCCCCGCCCTCATCCCTCTCCGCAAGACGCTGAAGTTTTGAGACAACCTCACACTCCGGCATTTCCTCCAGCACCGTCGCCGAGGATGATAAATCCTGCGTGTCCGTTCTGATGCCAAGGCGGGCCACTGCCTCGTATTCCTTGTCGCGGTCCGCAATCAGATCCACCAGTTTTGTCGCATTACCAAGGCACACCGGGAGCACCCCCTCCGCATCCGGATCGAGGGTCCCGGTGTGCCCTATTTTTTTCATATGAAGAATGCCGCGCAGCCTTGCCACCACGTCATTCGAGGTATATCCCTTCTCCTTGCGGATGACGAGCATCCCGCTGAGTGCTTCCATCCTACTGCTTTCCGGCCTTTCTCTTCATCTGTATATCGATGCTGTCCGAGATATTGTTGATAATGTCATGATACAGCGCGTTGCATGTACAGCCTGCCGCGCGCTCATGCCCGCCGCCTCCGTAGAAACGCGCAATATCCGCCACATTGATGCTTCCGTCCGACCGGAGTGAAACCTTGTAGGTCATCGGCTTCACTTCATACATAAAAATCGCGCACTGCACGCCCTCGGTCAGCATCAGCTGGCTGGCAATGCCATCCATGTCCTTCGGACCGACATGATAGAACTCCATCGTCCGATGGTCAATCACGCTCACGATGCAGGTGCCGTTCCGGAACAGCATACTCTCCAGCAGCGCCCGCCCCAGAATCTGATTCTGAAGATAGGTTTTGCCGTAGAAGATCTCATTGATGAGCACACCGGGCTCCGGTGTCAGATGATGGCTGATCAGATCGCCGGCAGCCTCCATCGTGTGCCTTGAGGTGTTGGAATATTTGAACACACCGGTGTCCGTGATAATACCGATGTAGAGCGCCCTCGCCACCGGCTCCGTGATTTTCGCCGGATCGATCAGATCGTAGATCAGCTCACAGGTGCTGCTTGCCTCCGGCCGGATGTAATTGACGTCTCCGTCGCCCGGATTGCTCTCATGATGATCGATATTGATTTTGCGCACTGCCCTGTCAAAATACGGCTTTGCCCCGGCGAGCCGGTCCGAAGCCGTATCGAGATCGAAGAACACATCGTACCGCTCCACATCCGTGTGATAGTCGAAGCGGATCTGCTCGATTCCGGGCATATACCGCCGGATGCTGTCCTTCACATCCCCGGCAAAAACATCGATCCTCACATCCGGGAGCTGCTCCTCCAGATAGAGAGCCAGTCCCATCGATGCGCCGATCGCATCTCCATCCGGGTTCTCATGGCCTGCGATGCCAATCGTTCTGGCACCGCGCACTTCTTCGAGTATATTCAATCTGCCGCTCCCCCGTCTTCCGGCTGCTCGCCGCGCGCTGCCTCAGCAGCTTCATCCTGTGCAATCACCTCGTCGATCTTCTTCGACATGGCGACGCCATACGCGATGGAATCATCGAGGATAAAGGTGAGCTCCGGCGTATTCCGGAGATTGACATCATGCGCAAGCGCCGTGCGGATAAAGCCCTTCGCGCTGTTCAGCCCGTCGAGCGTCCGCTTTCCCTCGTCCTTATCCCCCATCACACTGAACCAGACCTTGCACGTCTTCAGGTCGGTGGCAACCTCCGCCTCCAGAATACTGACAAACGGGCTGACTCTCGGGTCCTTCAGATCATTCCGAATGATATCGGAGAGAGAACGGCGCACCTCATCGTTGATTCTTCTGTTTTTGACGCTGTTCTTCTTCATTGTTATACGTTATACCTCCATGCCGCGGGAGAGACTCCCGAATGGACTTTTCCCGAATCGGAGCGTTGGCGCCGTGCCTCATGCATGGTTCATCAGAGGGCTGAAGCAATCTCCTGCTTCTGAGAAAACAGGCGGAGCGTGCCGCTCTTCTGCCGCATGCACTCCGCCATTCTGATTACGCGTTTGTGGCAGCTGCTTTTCTGGCTGCTTTTTCCGCCTCGGCCGCCGCTTTCCGCTGCGCCTTGATTTCTGCCGCTCTTTCGCCTTCCACCTTGACCATTTCGCAGCATTCCACCTGATCGCCGACAGCAATCTGATCAAAGCCCTCGAAGACAAGGCCGCACTCAAAGCCCTCTTTGACTTCCTTCACATCGTCCTTGAAGCGCTTCAGCGAAGCGAGCGTGCCTTCAAATATCTGCTTCCCATCTCTGGTGATACGGCACTTGCAGCCCTTTCTGACTACGCCGTCCAGCACAGAGGAGCCGCCGATATTGCCGACCTGCGACGCCTTGAAGATCTGACGGATCTCGGCATGCCCGATCACCTTCTCCTCGTAGACCGGTGCCTCCATGCCCTTGATCGCAGCCTCCACCTCGTCAATCGCATTGTAGATGACATTATAGAGATGGATATCCACCCCCTCGCGGTCAGCGGTTGCCTGCGCGACCGGATCGGTCTTCACGTTGAAGCCGATGATGACCGCATTGGAAGCCGCCGCCAGATCCACATCCGATTCGCTGATATTGCCGACGCCGCTGTGGATGCACTGCACCTGAATCTCATCATTCGAGAGCTTCAGCAGGCTTGCCTTCAGTGCCTCGACCGAACCCTGTACATCCGCCTTGATGATGATGTCAAATTCCTTCAGATTGCCTTCCTTCATCTGATTGAAGAGATCGTCAAGGCTCATGCGCATTCTCGTCTCTTCCAGAAGGTCTTCCTTGTGCTGGTTGCGGTAGGTTTCCGCAAACTGCTTGGCAGTCTTGTCGTCCTCGTGTGCCACCAGTACCTCACCGGCGCGGGGAGCCTCGGACAGGCCCAGCACCTCCACCGGTGTGGACGGACCGGCTTCCTTCACCGTCTTACCCTTATCGCTCAGAAGCGCACGAACCTTGCCCGATGCGGCACCTGCGGAGATGAAGTCACCCACATGCAGCGTACCCTTCTGGATCAGGACGTTGGCGACCGGACCGCGGCCCTTGTCGAGCCTTGCCTCGAGTACGAGGCCTCTGGCCTTACGGTTCGGGTTTGCCTTGAGTTCAAGAATGTCCGCCGTCAGGAGCACCGTATCAAGCAGATCGTCGACTCCCTGCCCGCTTCTCGCGGAAACAGGCACCATTTCCGTCTCTCCGCCCCAGTCGGTTGCCGTGAGACCATACTGCGTCAGCTGTGTTTTGACGTTGTCTATATTGGCGCCGGGCTTATCGATTTTGTTGATCGCAACAATAATCTCTACCCCGGCGGCTTTCGCATGATTGATCGCCTCGACGGTCTGCGGCATAACGCCGTCGTCCGCCGCGACCACCAGGATGGCAATATCCGTCGACTTGGCACCGCGCATACGCATCGCCGTGAACGCCTCGTGTCCGGGCGTATCAAGGAAGGTGATCTTTCTGTCCTTGACCTCGACCTGATAAGCGCCGATGGCCTGTGTGATGCCGCCTGCTTCCTTGTTGGCGACGCTGATGGCCTTCAGCTTCTCCTGGCGGGTCTTCTTGTCCTCATCAAAAATACCATAGGACATCGCACGGATGTAATCGAGCAGTGTCGTCTTGCCGTGATCGACATGGCCCATGACACAGACGACCGGCGGGCGGGGAACAAGCGTATCCTCCGGATCCTCGTCCTCCTTCAGAAGCTCCTCGATCACATCGACCTTCTCTTCCTTCTCGCACAGAATATCGTACTCGACCGCAATATTCTCCACTTCCTCGTAGGTGAGTTCCGTGTTCGGTGTCGTCACGCGGCCCTCGAGAAACAGCTTCTTGATGATATCGGCGTCGTGGATGTGCATCTTAGCCGCAAGATCGCGGATGGTGATTTTGTCCGGTACGCTGATGGTCCGGATCTTTTCCTCCGGAGCCTCCTCAGTGACCTTTTCAGGACGGATGAAACGGCCTGCTTTCTTCTGCCGGCTCTCCTCCTCGTTGTACATGTAGTCCTTGCGGTTCCGCTTGTCGCGCTCCTGACCGGCTTTTCTCCGGTCTGCGTCCCGATGCTTCTCCGCGTCCTTGACAAAGGTGTCTCCGTTTCCGCCCGGTGCAGGTCTTCCGCCAAATCTGCGGTTTCCGGCACCGCCGAATGCGGGCCTTCCGCCCTGACCGCCGCGGCCGGTGCCGGCATTTCCGTTGCCGCGGAAGCCGCCTTCCTGACCGCCGCGGCCCTGATACCCGGCACCGGGTCTGCCCGCGCCATACCGGTTCTGACCCTGGTAGCCGCCCTGACTGTTGCGGTATCCGCCCTGACCGCCGCGGCTCTGATACCCGCCGCCCTGACTGTTCCGGTTCTGACCGCCGCGTGTCCCTGTGCGGCTGCTGCTGACAGGCTGTCCGCCGTTTTCGTTTCTGCGGCGCACAGCCGGATCAATGATATACGGAATATCCTGCGGTCTTCTCACCGCGGAAACCGTCTTCCTGCCCTGCGGTGCAGCGGCGGATGACGTTGCGGAAGCAACTGCGCCGGCATGGCTTTCGCTCTCCGGCTTTCTGCTCTCCCCAGCAGGCTGCGGAGTCTGCTGCGCTGCCTGCGTCTCATTCTTTGCGTTCCCGTCCTTTGCTTTCCCGGTGTCTTCTTCGGAGCTGGCCTGTGCTGTTGCCTTCTGCTCTGCCGCCGGAGCAGCCTTTTCCTCCGTCCCGCCGGCCGCTGCCTTAGGAGCCTCGGCCGTCGTCGCTGCCTGAGGAGCCTCTGCCGTCGCTGCCGTAGAGACCTCCTTCACCGGAGCAGCTGCTGCAGTCTGCTCCTGCGAAGCTGCTGCCTCAGAAGCTGCGGACATCGCCGCCGACTCCTTCTGCTCCATCTCCGGCTCCGGCTTCGGCGCTGCCTTTTTCGGCTGCGGCGCCACCGGCTTGTGATAATCCACTTCCATCTGGGACGGCACCGTCTTCGGCCGGATGATATGGTGCTGCGGTGCCTGCGTGAACGTATTGCCGCGACGCTCATTTCCGGTCCCACTGGAATAGTTGTTATTCCGGCTGTTCTGTCCGCGTCCCTGTGCGTTTCCGGTATTCATGACAACATTCGGACGCCGGTTCTGCGGACGGTTCCCCGCATTGCCGGTCGTCACAATGATCACTCTCTTCTTGTGCGGCGCCGCCGGCTTCTCTCCTGCCTGGGCATTTGCGCTCACAACGCGCCGCACCTTTCTGACCTCTCCGGTTCCGGCCGGTTTCTTCTCCGCCGGAACTCCGGATACTTTTTTCTCAGGTGTCTGATCTCTGCTGGTTTCTTCCACCGGTGCTTCCTTTCCTGTCCTCCCGCTGAATTTCTGATCCAGAATAGCGACTGCGGAATCCTCGACACTGCTGTTTGCCGTCTTGGCTTCCACTCCGTTCTCATGCAGGCAGTCCAGAATCTCCTTGCTCTCCACTCCGTACTTCTTTACGAGTTCACTGATCTTCGTCTTCGCCATTCTGCCCTCTCTCATTGCTCCCGCTGCCGGATTCCAGCAGCTCCTTTATTTTCCCTGCAAACCCGGCGTCTGTCACTGCGAGGCAGGATCGCTCCGCCTTGCCGAGACAGTGTCCGAGCGCTTCCTTCGTGCTGTACCGCACAACCGGAATGCTATGGTATTTTCCCATATCCGCAAAATGCTTGCGGGTATTTTCTGATGCGTCCTCCGCAAGAAGGATCAGCCTGGCGCGGCCTTTTTTTACCGCTTCCTCCGCCTCGAATCCTCCGCTTCTGACCCTGCCGGCGCGTTCGGCAAGCCCCAGAAGAGACAGCACCCTATCCTGCATGGTTGCCCGCCTTTCCGGTGGGAACCGGGTGACTGTTCTTCTCCGGCTTCCGACCGGAGCCGGAGAAGGAGCCCACGCCTCCCGTGGCCTCCTGCTCCTCCTTACTTCCGGTCAGAGCCGTTCCTGACAGCTCTGACTGCAGGGCAAGAATCGTCTCCCTGCTCACCGGTACACCGAATGCGCGGGCAATCGCACCGCGCTTCACCGCCTTCTCCAGGCATGCAGGATCGTCGCAGAGATACGCGCCTCTGCCGCCGACCCGCCCGGTGCGGTCAACCAGAATCTGGCCGTCCTTTGTATGAACCAGCCGGATCAGTGCCTTCTTCTCTTTGCAGATTCCACATCCGATGCAGGTTCGCATCGGGATTTTTTTCGCCATAAACCTTCCTCAGCTGCCTGTGCGGCAGGATGTATCAAGATGGCAGAACAAGCCAGACGATCTTGCTGCAGACCTCGTCAGGCCTCCGGTGTTTCCTGAACAGGCGCATCCGCCGTGCTCTCCGCATCGCCGTCTCCGTCAGCAGCTTCTGCCCCGCCGTCTCCGGATACCGCAGCGTCCTGCTCTCCCGCAGTTTCCTCATTTCCGGCCTCCGGATTCTCTCCTTCAACCTCCGTGCTGCTGCCCGTGCCTGCATCTTCCGATCCGTCTTCGCTCGTCAGTGGATTGCCATTCTCATCCACCGGATTGCCGTTTTCGTCGACATACTCGACTTCCCCTGCATCAATCGGGTTGCCGTTCTCATCCACCGGATTGCCGTTCTCATCGACGTATTCCGTCTCACCGTCAAAATCAATCGGATTGCCATTCTCATCGACCGGGTTGCCTTCCTCATCGACATACGTGACGTCATCCGCATAATCCTCGTAGCGGAAGCCCGGTGCATCCTTTGCCTGCGTTTCGCTCTTGATATCGATCTTGTACCCGGTCAGCTTCGCCGCAAGGCGCGCATTCTGTCCTTCCCTGCCGATTGCGAGGGAGAGCTGATAATCCGGGACGACGACCTTGGCCGTTCTTGCCTCCGGATCGGCGAAGACAGCGACGATCTTGGCCGGACTCAATGCGTTCTGAATAAAGTTTCCGGGATTCTCATCATAATTGACGATGTCAATCTTCTCGCCGTTCAGCTCGCTCACGATCTGATTGACACGGGAACCGTTGAGTCCGACGCAGGCGCCGACCGGATCCACGTTTGGATTGTGACTCCAAACCGCGATCTTGGTGCGGCTTCCCGCCTCCCGTGCGATGGACTGGATCTCGACTGTCCCGTCGCTGATCTCCTGCACCTCTTCCTCGAAGAGGCACTTCACCAGCTCCGGGTGCGTGCGGGACACCAGAATGCGCGGATTGCCGGAACCGCGGGAATCTCTCTGCCCGGACCGCACCTCCACAATATAGACCTTGATGCGGTCCGTCGTGTGCAGATATTCGCCCGGCACCTGCTCGTTTGCGGGAAGCAGGCCGTCCGCGCGTCCGAGATTGATGCTGTAGCTGTCGCCACTCTTGCGCTGCACGACGCCCGTGACGACGTGATGCTGCAGCTCCATATAATAGTTCAGGACCTCGCTGCGCTCCTCCTCCCGAATCTTCTGTGTGATGACATTTTTGGCATTGGTCGTGGCGATCCGTCCGAGGTTCATGCTGTTGATGGGCACCTTCACTGTCTGGCCGATTTCCGCATCCGGCGTGATCCGCAGGGCATCATCGAGGCTGATCTGCAGGAGCTTGTCCTCCACGTCGTCCGGCGTTCCGACGACTTCCTTGTCCGCATACACGGAATAAGTGCAGGCCTCGCGGTCCGTCACCACATGGATGTTGTCGACTTTGCCGTACTGATTGCGGCAGGCGCTCAGCAGTGCGTTTTCAATGGCATCGAACAAAATATTGCGGTCGAGGTGCTTTTCCTTTTCCAGCGCCTCAATCGCCTCCCTCAGCTCACTGCCGTTGTTTTCCTTTGTGTCCTTTTTCCTCGCCATTTTCCTTTGTCCTCACTTTGCATGATCAACCCCGGGCTGAGGCTGCTGTATTTCCCGTTCCTCTGTTCCTCCCGGGTGCCTCGGGGAGTCTTCGCTCTCCGTCAAAACTCAACCGCCAGCCGGATCAGGGCGATGTCCCTGCGCTGCAGCACGATTTCTTTCTCTGTCGTCTCTGCCTCTGCGGCTGCCGGTTTCTTTCCCTTTCGCCCGCTCTTTTTTACCGGATCAGGGCGCAGTGTGACCGACTCCTTGTCAAAACCCGTCAGAACGCCCGCGAGCTCGCGTTCTTTTGTTCCCTCCCTCGGCGCGTAGAGCCGGATCTCTACCTTCTCGCCGATGCTGGCTGCAAGATGCCTGTCCTTCGTGAGCGCCCGTCCGAGACCGGGGCTGGATACCTCAAGTGTGTACGCGTCTGAGATCGGATCCTCGCTGTCCAGAACATCGGACAGCGCCCGGCTTACCTTCTCGCAGTCATCAATCGTCACCCCGCCGTCCTTGTCAATGTAGCAGCGCAGAATATACTCCGTTCCTTCCTTTATATATTCGACGTCGTAGACACGGACGCCGCAGGCCTCTGCAATCGGTGTGAGGAGCTCCTCCACCCTTGCCGCAGTCTCTTGCGCTCTTAAAGGCATGCCCTTCCTCTCTCTTCCGCCACCCGGACGGAATCACCCGGCCGGCATCCCGGCCCATGATTCCTGTTTTCCCGTGACATAGAAAAAGTGGACTTTTTCAGTCCACTTTGCCAACTTCCTAAAACCATCTTTACGGTATCACGAAAATCAGCCATTTGCAAGGCTTTTCCGCGATTTTGTTGTTCTAATCCAGCGCGCGGATTGCTTCTGCTGCCGTATCGTAGTCCTCCGCAATCTGATGGAGCATCTCCATGAGCGCATCCTCGGACGGCTGCTTCCCGCCACGCACCGCCTCCGTCAGACTGCTCGCCGCATGTGCCAGATTGTCAAGGCCCAGATTGAGACAGACTCCCTTCAGCACATGCACCGACCGGAATATTGCGTCCAGATCTCCCGCCTTTGCCGCTTCCTCAAGATCATGGTAGCTCCTGTCCTCCAGAAACAGCCTGAGAAACTTCCGCACGTTGTCCTCTGAGATCAGTCTGCGCACCGCTTCATCATAATTGCCGCCAACCGCATCATAGCATTCTCTTAGTGTCATGTCCTGCGCCTCCTGTCCAGAATTTCCTGCCGTACCCGCTTATTATATCAGACGCAGTGCATCAGAAACCGTTTGAAACGAATATTGACTTATTTCAGAAAACGATCAAATATTCCCGCATTTCTCGCAAAATATGTTCCTGCCCATTCCTCGCAAGTCCGCTCCCCGAGCTATGGAGTGACACCCGGATGCACAACTGCACGGCCGCTTCTCCCGCGATTGGGCTATCTCTGCCCGGCGTCGCGCAGAAAGACAGCGGCCTTTTTCGTCGCCGCCATCAGCGGTCTGTACAGTATCAGGCACAAAACAAAATTGCTGACACCATGCAGAATATCATATGGAATGCCTGCCACCCACCACGTAAACGCCATGCTCCACCCGCCGACTGCCAGATAAGGAATCGAGCAAAGTGCGCCGAAGCAGAATCCGAACAATGCCGAGAAAACAGCATGAAACCAGTAAGAGGCATGCTTCCGGGTAAAGTAAACAAACAGGATCTCCGCCGGCCAGATATACAGGTACATGATGACCCAGTTGTTCACTCCCCAGAAAGCCGTCTCCACCAGCGTGAAGGCGACGGACACGGCCAGAACCTCCAGTCCGAAATTCAGCGTGAAAACCATAAACAGGAGAGTTACCAGCTCCACATTCGGAAGGAACTCCAGTGCCCGCTTGCTCACCTCGATCAGGGCCAACATCATTCCCATCGCCGCAATGTCGCGGATGGTAAACCTTCGTTTCCTGCCGCCTCTCTCCCCGCCCCATCTGATTCTGCCTTGGCCCGTGCCCTGGTTCACGCCAGCCAGTCCGCCTTCAAAACGGTTCGCGCTGCTCTCCGTTTCCCTGCCCGGATCAGCAGTGATCCGTTTGCGATGGGCTCTGGATCCCAGGCGATTCGCGCTGCTCTGAGCTTCACTGTCCCTTCTCATAGACAAACTGGAAATCATCTCCGTCCGCGACCGGCTGGGAATCCGCGCCGTACTGTCCCACTTCCCCGTTCACATAGATGGACCAGTAAGCTTTATCCTTGTCATAATCCGCCGTCACACCGTTGATCGTCGTGATGTACAGGCCGTAATCGCTCTGGGTTCCTTCGTAGGAAAAATCTCCCTCCGCAGTCAGCTCATCCATGAGGCCGCTGAGATACTCCGCATCCGTTTTCCCCTGATATGATTTCTTATCCCCGTTGTTATCGACAACCTCAACCGTATATGCCTTTGTACCAGTCTGTGTCTTCGGCCCGAACTTTCGATAGACACACAGGAGCACTGCCAGCAGTGCGGCGATCAGAATCACACCGACAATGATTTTCTTCCCGCTGCCCTTCTTTTTCCCCTCCTGCTCCTGCAGATTCTTTCCCGCTTTGCTCTTTGCCTGCTCTTCCATTTTGACCTGAGACCTCTCTTTCTCTGTCTGTTGATGATTTTGCCGCAAAGGTGCCGGTACAGTAAAAAAGAAGGGCTCCCTCTGCGGAATGCTGCCGCACGGGAACCCTTCGAAATGGCAAAACAAAATCAGAGCAGTCCGCTCTGTACGGTCTGCCATGATTCGTGCCGCCAGGGTCTCGTGGCGATTGCACCGCTGAAGGCAGGTCTCCCGGCTGATGGACGGCTTTTCCGCATTTCCATGAAAGCTGCGGTCCTCACCCTCCAATCACGGTGACGAGTTCGTGCGGGATTCTCACCCGCTTCCCTTTTCACCGGGCCCATCCGGCCCGGCACCTTCGGCTTATTCAATGGCGACCATTATAACATTCTTTCCCGACAATGAGTAGAACAAAGAGAATTCTTCTGTTCAGGAACGATACTGCATTTCGAAGGAATATGGCTTCCCGCGGTTCAGCCTCCTTCATTTCCTGATTCCATTTAATATACACAAAGCATAACTTCAATGGATGAATCCATGATTTATTTGCACTTTCTATCGCCGTATTATGTCCCTCTGAGACAAAATTCGCGGATACGGTTTTGTCTGATACAGCATAGGTTGTGCCGGCTCTAAGGTTCCAGTCCAGATACCGCCGCCGTATCCGCGCAGGCCGCCCAATAGCGTGAATTCAATTGCCAAAACGCAGGGATTATGTTTAAATAGGGACGGTTACAAAGCTCCCTCCGGCGTTCTGAGCATAATGGCCGGATCCGGGCATTTTCATACATCCTCGAAAGGAGATTACACATGGTTTACTCATCAGAAGTAAAGGATATGTGCGTCGTTCATCAGGGCGTACATCACGGCGCGGCTCCCATTCCGGAAGAAGCGAAGTGGGTCAAGTCCAGGAAAGTGGAAGATATTTCCGGATATACGCACGGTGTTGGCTGGTGCGCACCGCAGCAGGGTGCCTGCAAGCTCTCCCTCAATGTCAAGGAGGGCATCATTCAGGAAGCTCTCATCGAGACGATTGGCTGCTCCGGCATGACACATTCTGCTGCTATGGCAGCGGAAATTCTCCCCGGACTGACTGTCCTTGAGGCCCTGAACACCGATCTGGTATGCGATGCCATCAACACCGCTATGAGAGAGCTGTTCCTCCAGATCGCCTATGGCCGTTCCCAGTCCGCATTCTCTGAGGATGGTCTTCAGATCGGTGCCGGACTCGAGGATCTCGGCAAAGGAACCCGTTCCATGGTCGGCACGACCTACGGCACCCTGGCAAAGGGACCCCGCTACCTGGAGCTGACCGACGGCTACATCACTGAACTCGCACTCGACGAGAACGATGAGATCATCGGATACAAGTTCGTCAACTTCGGCAAGATGATGGACTTCATCAAGGCGGGCGACGATGCCAACACGGCATTCCAGAAGGCGTCCGGCAAGTACGGCCGTGTCGCGGATGCTGTGAAATTTATCGATCCCAGAAAGCAGTAATCCAAGAAGGAGGAAAGTAAGACAATGGCATTATTTGAATCATATGAAAGAAGAGAGCCCCAGATCCTGGCCACTCTGAACAAGTATGGCATTTCCTCCATCGAGGAGTGCAAGACCATCACCGAGGCTGCCGGTCTGGATGTCTATCATCTCGTTGAGAGCATTCAGCCTATCTGCTTCGAGAACGCCAAGTGGGCATACACCGTCGGCGCGGCTATCGCCATCAAGAAGAACTGCCGCAAGGCAGATGAGGCTGCTGCCGCAATCGGCGAGGGCCTGCAGAGCTTCTGCATCCCCGGATCCGTCGCTGACCGCCGCAAGGTAGGTCTTGGCCATGGCAACCTCGGAAAGATGCTTCTTGAGGAGAACACCGAGTGCTTCGCATTCCTCGCCGGCCACGAGTCCTTCGCGGCTGCTGAGGGCGCCATCGGTATCGCGGACAAGGCAAACAAGGTCCGCAAGAAGCCCCTTCGCGTCATTCTGAACGGCCTCGGCAAGGATGCCGCCAAGATCATCTCCCGTGTCAACGGCTTCACCTATGTTGAGACAGAGTATGACTATTTCACCGGCGAGCTCAAGGTTCTCTCCGAGACCTGCTACTCCAAGGATCCGACCAGTCCGCGCGCAAAGGTCCGCTGCTATGGCGCTGACGATGTGCAGGAAGGCGTCGCGATCATGTGGAAGGAGAACGTGGATATCTCCATCACCGGAAACTCCACCAATCCGACCAGATTCCAGCACCCTGTCGCAGGCACCTACAAGAAAGAGCGCCTCGAGGCAGGCAAGAAGTACTTCTCCGTGGCATCCGGCGGCGGCACAGGCCGTACTCTTCACCCGGACAACATGGCTGCAGGCCCTGCTTCCTACGGCATGACCGACACCATGGGCCGTATGCACAGCGATGCGCAGTTCGCGGGTTCGTCCTCCGTCCCGGCACACGTCGAGATGATGGGCCTGATCGGCATGGGCAACAACCCGATGGTTGGCGCCACCGTCTCCACCGCTGTTTCCGTAGCACTGGCTGCGGAACAGGGCAAGTTCTGATCAGTTCTGATCGGACCTGCCTGATCCCTTCGTCCTGTCGGAACCCGGCCAGAAGGCAGCCGCCTTCCTCTTCGGGTTTCCATGTATAAAAATAAAAAGCATGACCGATTCGTTCCAATCCGGAATGAACCGATCATGCTTTTTTTCATGTCTATGCCCCGTGCCGCGTTCAAGGCGGCACCCGCGGAAGAAGAAAATCACTCAGCCATCCTGCTCCAGCAGGGAAATGGCAAAGTTAGTCAGATTCAGGACGTACAGGCGATTGCCATTCTCCTCATTTTGAATCAGGTACGACAGCAGTCCGCGGAACTTCTTCCCGTTTATCACGACATCGAAGCTCCACCCCGCCGGCGCAGCGGTTTCCTCCGCTCCGTCCCTCCTGTGGGATTCCGTCTCAGGGCCGCGGTTCTTCTTCGCCTCCGGGCCCTGCTCTGCCCTTTCTTCCTTCTTCTCCGTGAGTATCCGCAGCAGACTCACAGCCAATGCAGAGTTCTCCTTCAGGTAAATCTCCGGTTCCCGGATGATATAATAATCCTTCAGATTCTGCTGCATCTCATCATTCATTCGTACGATAGAGAGCTGGCGCTTTTCCACATCCCACTGAAGAACAGCCCTGCAGAACCGATATGCGGCGCCGTCCCCCGGGAGGTAGAGCTGCCTACCCGCGATACCCAGATTTACCTCTGCCGCTGTCTGATAAAAAAGATCGATGCACGCATCCGTGCGGTTCCGGAGGAAGTGGCTTTCCAGCAGTTTTTCCAGAGGAAGCGGCCGGCTGAAATAATATCCCTGAATAAAATTGATTCCCCACTGCCTTGCAAGCCAGAGTTGATCCCAGTTCTCCACTCCCTCCGCGATTATCATACAGTTCGTCTCATGACTGAGATCGACGACGCTTCGGACGATGGTTTGTGTTCTGTGATTCGCGTAGTCCGCCAGAAACGACTGGTCCAGCTTGCAGCCCTGCACCCGGTAACTCCCGAATGAGGACAATGAGGACTCTCCCACGCCAAAATCATCGATCCACAGCCGGTACCCCAGATCGTGCATCTGTCTCAGCGAATCCTGCAGGAGAGCGGAATCCGCGAATGCAGATTCCGTGATTTCAAACTGGATCTGCTGTCTGGAGATCTGGTACCTGGACATAATATGCTCGATCTCCTCCGGCATATTGGCATCGCGAAAGTCTGTCTGAGACAAATTGACATTGATGAAGATCTTTTCCGGAAAATACTCCCGGTGCGTCGCAACATCTCTGCAGACCTGTTCCAGTATATAGAGATCCAGCCGGTATACCTCGTTCGTCCTCTCCAGATAAGGAATAAAATCTCCGGGAGGAATGAGTCCCTGCTCCGGATCCTGCCAGCGGCTCAGCGCCTCTAAGCCACAGGTGGTTCCACTGAGACCTCCCACAATCGGCTGGTAGTAGGGGATAAAATATCCCCTCTGCAGTGCGGTTTCAAACTGGTTGTGGACAAAAATTTCCCTGTTTTTCTCCTGACTCATCGCTGCATCATAGACATGAAAATAGGAGTCGCGGTGGCTGATGTCAGGATCTGCATCCGCCGCGTATTTTGCATTATACATGCCAGCCGCAAAGTCGCTCGGCGCATCGTTTGTGTGATGATGGAATACGCCTGCTCTGAGGATGATTCTATGCCTTCGCTCCGCCCTTCCCACCTCACCTTGTATCCTGCGGACACTCTGGCCAAACTCTTCATCCGGCAGGATGGAAAACAGCACAAAATGAGCAGATTCGCTGTGAATCAGCACACCATCCGGAACAATGTTCAGAATAAGCTGACTGATGCTTTCCAGCAGATTTTGTCCTGCCCAGTACCCCAGTTCTTCCGTGATCTCCGAGAAGCCGTTTACATCAAAATAAGCGATACTCCACGCCTTACCGGACATGTCATTCTGATCAAATAATTTTACCGCTTCATTCACGTCTTTCAGCGTATCAAGGACAGGCGTCTGTGTCGGAATCCAATGGGGAGCCTTATGGCCCGTCAAAGAGGCGGAACCTTTTATTTTTCCTCCGCCCTCTCTCTTCGCCTCGTAAAGAAAGCTGTCTGCCATCCGGATCATTGCCCTCAATTCCTGCTCTGAATGTGCAGTTCCCCTGCAATATCCAATCGATACAGAGAAACTGACATCATCCTTCGCGGTTTCGCAGGTTGTCTGAAATTCCCTCAACCGGCGGCTGAACTGCTCTCCATCCGGGACAGCTGAAATCACCAGCAGCTCATCCCCGCCATAGCGATAGCAGCGGTCATCTGCGTTTTGAAAAGTTTTACGAAGCAAGCTGCCAACCCGGACGAGGATCCGGTCCCCATAGGCATGCCCGTATATATCATTTGCTTTCTTGAAAGAATCGAGATCAAGAAGTGCAACGAAGAGTGACTTGTCAAGCAGATCTGCAAAATCCTCTCTCAGTGCCATACGGTTCAGCAATCCGGTGAGTTCATCGGTACGGCTCTTCGAATAGAATTTCTTCTCATTATCTACAATTTCAAATTTGGCAGACTCCGAACTCAGAAATGCCTGCCAGCGGATCCGGTTGATAAAGCTGCATAGAATATGGAGTGCGATGAAATCCACCAGATCCTGCCAGGCCAAAGCATGATGAAGAGCCTGCAAAATAATGGAAGCGGTGACGATATTGATCGCAAAATTTCTCAGATTGGTCAGAATATCCGACATCGGCACCAGATAAATGATGGATGTCACCAGAATATATTCAAAGAAAAAACTGCTGTTCTTCTCCGTCGTAAAGAAAGTCAGGCTGGCAAGAATCATATTGACAGCCATAAAACAGTCGATCTCTCTCCTGCTCCGCTTGCGTTCCCCTTCTGATTTCCGCGTGACCGCCCTGAAAAACAGCAAAACAAAAAAGGCGTTTACGGAGAAAAGGAGAAGATACACCATTGTGGCGTTCAGCTGCGTAAGAAAGATGCCTCTGCCCCACAGCGCATGGGTCCCGACCACTCCGATCATACCCAGTATGCACAGCTGGATGCCTGCGGCAATGCAATAATTCAGATTGCCTTGAATGTAGTCCCTCGTCAGTCTCGGGTTGCTCTTGGATACCGCAGTATCGAAGTCCGGGATGACCAGCTGTATGTCCGTCAATCGTTTCAATGGCTTCATGATATGTTATCTCTTCGATCTCTTCGATCTTTTCCGAGCCTATTTTCCGCTCGGTCTTTTCCAGCCACAGGCGAGCCGACTGCGTGTTCCTCGCCTCCAAAACCTCAGTTATTGTATTCCCCTCTGCCCGAAATGCCAAGGAGAATCCTTTCACGTTCTCCGTTTCGCCAGATGAGACATACGCAAAAGGCGCTGTCCTTTCGGACAGCGCCCCGCTGTGTAATCCCCCTCGTATTACTTTTTAGTCAGTCTGTCATGCAGTCATCTCCGACAGCCGGTTTACTGCTCTGCCTTCCATGCTGCGTACTGATCCTGGCAGGCCTTCAGGATATCCTGATAGCCAGCGCCATCGAGTTCGCTCTGGAACTCCTTGATGGTCGAGTCAACCTGATCCTCGGTATACCCGCCGAGCTCAAGAGATTTGCCATAGGTGTTGAACTTATCGATGCAGGCTGCAACCTTGTCCGTTACACCAGCAGCATCCGCGTTGAAACGGAATCCGGTGGAAGGATAGGTCTTCGCATCGTTGTTGAAGGTGTCATACATCTCAACCTTATTGTCAGGCTCGTTGACTTCCAGCGTGACAGCCTTCACAGAAGTGGATTCCCACGGGCTGTGATTGTAAAGGGTGCCGGTGCCTTCCTGTGTGCGGTCTACCTTACCGTCAGTCAGAACATAATCCGTGCCTTCGATACCATAGGTGTAAAGGTTACCGACAACCGGATCTGTCTCCAGAACGCCGAGGAAGTCGATGCAGGCCTTTGCCTGATCCTCTGTGCTCTTTGCGGAAATCGCGAAGCAGGAGCCAAGCGTGGATCTGGAGGTGCTGTAGGTATTGGTCAGAGTAGCGAACTCTTCCTTCTGATTGCCGTCACGGCCTTCCGATTCCTTATCGTTCGGAACTGATGTCCACCAGTTGAACAGCCAGTCCTGCGTCTGCGTTGCGGAAGCGTCGACAACGGAACCGATTTCATCGTCAGCGTTGACGTAGCCCTTGTCAGCCCATCTTGCCATCATCTTGCAGAACTTGGAATAGTCGTCGGTCAGAAGCGGATCCACAACCTCTCCGGACTGTGCGTCCACACCGATCATGGAATACATGTTCGGCACAACGAAATCATACTTGTCCATACCGAAGCGGTAGAACATATTCGTGCCGGCAAATACGAACGGATAGCGAATGCCTGCATCCACAGCCTTGTCCATGAACGGCTCGAGTGCTGCCAGCTTGTCCCATGTGTTGTCCGCAGCATCGACTGCCTTCGTTACCTCATCTGCGGTTACGCCGATCGCATCCAGATTGGACTGCAGCATCTTGACCTTGTATCCCTCGGCGCCTTCCTTGTAGATCGGAACATAATAGTCGCGTCCGTCATAGCGGCAGCCTGCCCAGTAGGATTCCGGAATCGCCTTGTAAAGATCTGTGCCGGGAAGCAGGTCCGTGATATCATACGCGGACTTATTCTTGTAGAGATCGTCGGTTCCGATGGTAGCCCACCAGTTGGAGGTCCACATCAGATTGACTTCGCCGTTGTTCCAGGCCATGTTTGCCTTATCAGCATACTCAGCGTTGTTGATATCGTGAATCTCGACCTGTACATTGTGGCCCTTCTCGAGCAGATACTGATTGATCGCATCCTGTACCTTCGTCACCTCATCCGTATCAGGGTCTGCCACATTGTATGCCGCGCGGTAAACAACGATCTTCTGAACGTCGCCCGATGCCGCTGCGGTAGTGGCTGTCGTGTCAGCCGCCTCAGAGGTTGCTGCTGCTGCCGTGCTGGTCTCCGCCGCTGCCTGCGTGGAAGCCGTGGAGGCTGCCTGATTAGCCGTATTGCTGGAACCGCATCCTGCGAGCAGAGCTGCAGAGGTTGCTGCTGCCAGTGTGAGTGATACCATCTTCTTAGATTTCATACTTGCCCTCCCATTGATGGTCAATCTATATTCTCTGCGGGACCCCATGCCCCGCGACGAATATCAGTTGTTACTGTTGCTTCTGTGAGCTATGTCACTTTTTGCTTTCTGCAGATATTCCGTGCTGCTGACATCAGCTCCTCACGAATGTTCTCGTGTTCACGAAACATTTTCGCTGCATCAGGTTGAAAGGAAATGATCATGTCTTGTGATATTCTCTTTCGAAACCGATTAAGATGATATATCCTTTGTGCATATTTTGCAATAGCTGTTTTGCAAAATTTTATTTTCCCGTATTATCGCTACTCTCGCGTCGATAATTCGCCTATAATTATGCACATTTACGATAACGGTTACATAAGTGAGAAAAATATTTCCCCCGTCAGGGCAAATCCTGACGGGGATCAGGATCATCCGGTCATCCCTTGACAGAACCGACCGTGAGTCCTTTGACAAAGTATTTCTGGAAGAACGGATAGGCGATGATGACCGGTCCGATGACAATAATGACAGTCGCCATGGTCGCGGACCACTGCGGGATGCTGCCGCCCATCGCCGCGATAACGGCAGACGGAATATTCTTGTTGGAAAGCAGCGTCTCGATGGACTTCTGAATTTTGATCAGAAGGAGCTGCAGCGGCTGCTTGCTCTTCGATTCGATGTACAGATAGGCGTTCTGCCAGTCATTCCAGTAGGTCGTCGCCATCATGAACCCGACCGCAGCTAGCGTGGGCTTCATCAGCGGAAGCGTGATCTGGAAGAAGGTGCGGTACTCTCCGGCGCCGTCGATCCGCGCCGCATCCATCAGCTCCTCCGGAATGCTGTTCTGAATATAGGTCCGCAGAATGATGACATTCATCGTAGTGACGCAGATCGGAAGGATCAGCAGCAGCATGGAATCCTTCAGATGATAGACGCCGGTGAAGATCACATAGCTCGAAAGCTGGCCTCCGTTAAAGAGCATCGGAATCAGAAGATAGATGCTCAGGCCGTACCGCATACGGAACTGCGGCCGGCTCAGCGAATACGCGAACATCGACATCACCAGCAGACCGACAAAGGTGCCGACCACGGTGACAAAAATGGTGACGCCGTAGGAGGTGCCGAGCTGCTTTCCATACCGGAGCACTGCGTTCATGCCTGCCATGGACCAGTGCTGCGGAAAATATGTGAAGCCGGACGTTTTGAGTTCCTTGTCATCCGTAAAGGCGGAAATGACGGTCAGGACCACCGGAGCTGCACAGAACAATGTATAGAGCGCGAGGAAGAACCCAAGGATATACTGCCCCACCCCGTTCTTTTTCTTCTTCGGTTTAACCAGAATCTGTTCCTTTGCCATGACACCCTCCTTAGAACAGCGCGTTTTCCGGGCTGATCCGGTTGACCATCCAGTTCGCAAACAGCATCAGCAACAGTCCGACCACAGACTGGAAGAACGTCGTCGCAGCCGTGAACCCAAAATCCGAAATCTTCATGATCGCATTGAGGACATAGCTGTCGATAACCTGCGTGGTGCTGTAAAGGTTTCCGGTGTTTCTGGTGACCTGATAGAACAGACCGGTGTCTGAATGCATGATGTTTCCGACTGAGAGGAGCAGCATGACCGTGATCATCGGAACCAGTGCCGGCAGCGACACATACTTGATCTGCTGCCACTTGTTCGCGCCGTCGATCTCCGCCGCCTCATAGAGGGAAGTGTCAACACCGGCGAGGACGGACATATAGAGAACCGAGCCATATCCTACGCTGTTCCACATTTTGACAATCGTCAAAATCAGAGGCCAGTACTGCGGGCTGCGGTAAAAGGCAATTTTATGGCCGTTCGCGGCGAGCGCGTTGCTGACGATACCGACTGAGGAGCCGATATAAGCCATGACAATGAACTGAACCGCCGCAAAGGAGACGAAGATCGGGATGATCATGATCGTCTGCATGAATTTGCCGACCTTCTTGAACGCGAACTGGTCGATCGCAATGGCAAGGACGACATTCAGAAAAGTGCCGAGGGCCGTGAAGATCACATAATACATCAGTGTGTTCTTCGTCATATTGAGGAAGGTTGACTTCGACGCGAGCAGGAACTTGAAGTTCTGCAGGCCGTTCCACGGGCTGCCATAGATGCCCTTCGTCATGTCATACTTCTTGAAGGCGAGCACAAGACCGGTCATCGGAACATAGTTGAACAGGAACATGATGATGACAGCCGGCAGAGCCATCACCAGATACGCCCTGTGTTTCCAGGTATTGTGCCAGAAGCTGTTGCTCTTTGCCTTCCGATAGTCAAATTCCGTCATTTCTGCCGGGCTGCTGCCCTTTGCGGCAGGTTTCGAATTAGCCATATGCCTCCCCTTCCGATCCTCTTCTGTTCGCTGTGATAAATACGGCGGATTCCAGTCCGCCAGCCGCCATATTTATCGGGATCTGGTGAATTTGAATGCAAAATGTTACGAAAGCTACACGAAAGCGTTCTTTCCTTAAACGTTTTCGTCCCGCGGTATTATTATATTACACATTTCTTTCGCGATACACTGTTATATTTTGACAAGTTTTTTACAATTATTATGTTAAATATTTACAATCTCAATTCCGAAATCAGGAGTTTTATCCCATTGTTCCTTTCCTCTCATTTATTATTCTGCGAAATTACGTAATTGTTTCGTCCAGCTTTTTCGTATCATGATACATCTGCACACAATAGAAAAGCTCCGGATCCCCCGGAATCTGCATAAATAACAGATTCCGGAGGATCCGGAGCAAATTCATTTCATCTACAGCAGATGGCGGCATCTGTGCCCTGCTTCTCCCGTTTCCAGTGCAGATTCAGCACGCCTCCTGCCCCGATATCGTACCGCGGCGGTGTGTCCGGTCAGGCCTCCACGCGCCCGTTCGGAACCGGATATAGGTCACAGCCGCGACCAGTGTCCAGGTGAACGCTGTGCCGAGCCAGATTCCCCAGACTCCTACCTGAGGGATCAGGGTCAGTGGCTTCGGGAAAAGAATGCGTCCGGCGCATTCCGTCACGCCGTTGATCAGGGAAAATGCCGCATCCCCCGCGCCGTTCAGCAGCCCTCGGAACACATAGATCACACCGAGCGGAAGGTAGAACAGACTCGTGAGACGGAGCGCGTGCGCGCCGAGTGCGATCACCGCATCGTCCTCCACGAACAGACCGACAATAGCCTTTCCGCCAAACTGCATCACCGGGATCATCGCACACGAAAAGACCAGCATCATCGCAAAGCTCTTCCAGACGCCCTGCTGGACGCGGTCCTCTTTCCTCGCGCCGATATTCTGTCCGGTGAAGGTGGAAATGGACATGGACAGAGACTGGTAGGGCTGCTGCACGAGCTGCTCAATGCGGCTCGTAGCGGTGAATGCGGCGACCACCGTGGACCCGAAGGAATTTACCACGCTCTGCAGAATGACGCAGGAAAACGCGATGAGGGAACTCTGCGCGGCCATCGGCACGCCAATCCGCACGGCTTTCCAGATAATATTGCGGTCCGGAAGAAAGGCCTCCCGCGTCAGCCGGAACAGCGGATTGCGCCGGAGAGAAAAGAGAAGGCTCCCGATGCCGGACAGCAGTTGCGAGATGATGGTCGCAACACCCGCGCCTGCGACTCCCCAGTGGAACGTCCGGACAAAAAGAAGGTCGAGTGCCACATTCAGAACACTGGCCACAATCAGAAAATAAAGCGGCGTCCGGCTGTCTCCAAGTCCACGGAGAATGGCGGAAATGCAGTTATACAGTGCGACAGCGATGACCCCGACGCACATGATCTGCATATACCCCGTTGACATACCAATGATGTCATCCGGCGTTTTCAGCAGCGCGAGCACCGGCCTTGCAAAGAGGAACCCAAGCCCGCCCATCAGCAGCGCCGAGGCTGCGATGATATAGCATGCGTTGCCGATGGTTTTGCGAACCTTTTCCTCCTCTCCCGCGCCAAAATACTGCGAGATAACAATGCCGACGCCATTGCCGAGGCCGTTGCAGAGGGAGAAGAACATCCAGTTGAGCGAACCGGTGGCGCCGACCGCCGCCAGTGCATCCGCGCCGACAAACCGGCCGACGATCATGGAATCCACCATGCTGTACAGCTGCTGAAACACATTGCCGATCAGCATCGGGATCATAAACGCCAGCATCAGCTGCACCGGATTTCCCTGCGTCATATCCATCACGCCGCTGCCGCGGGAGCTGCTTCCTTTCGCCTCCGCATTGAATATCCTGCCGCCTGTGTCCGGATTATTCTTGTGAAAATTCATCAAAATTTACTACTTCTTTCTATTTCTGTTTCATGCGAAACACAGGGAACCTGGCCGCGCTCGACTCCGGGCTGTTACACTCCGATCCGATTGCTCCGCAGTACTTTTACTTTACACGGAACGCAAGGAACTGGCCCGGCGTCAGAACCAGATCTGCCTCCCATTCCTCCTGCGGCTGAAGATCGAACGCGCCCTGCACCTTGCGGAAGGAAAGAACGCCATCTCTGCCGTTTATCCACCCCGCTGGGGTAAGGAGCTCAATGTGTTCTGCCGGCTTCAGAGAATGTACCGTCACACGGACATCGTGGATCGGATCCTTGACGTAGCGGTACAGAACAAAGGTTCCGTCTTCATACTGGAAAAGCGACAGATTTCTGCCCGTCACGAAGACGCCGTCCACATTCATGACTCGGCGGAGCGGGTCGAGCGCTCTCTCCGGGATACGATCAAGATCCGACGGGTTCTCCGGAACCGAAAGGGTGAACAGCCTGCCCGGTCCGTACGGACTCTTCAGAAGAAGACCGGTGTGATAATCGCCGCTTCCGCCATCCAGCAGCGCCCAGGAGGCGTTATTGCCATGCTGCAGATCCGGGAACAGAACCGGCTCCGCCCCGTCAATGTATCCCGCCGGGTCATCTGTCACCCAGTAGCGATCCACCGTGATCTTCCTGCCAGTGTAGTGAAGCTCGGACAGCTCCTCCCATGCCTCAGCCGGGACGTTCTGCACAAAGCCGCTCGTGACGATAACGTCCCCGCCGGTGAGAAGTTTGTCCTTGATTTCGCCCAGGATTTCCGGGTCCTCGAGGGACGATTCCGTCAGCAGAACTCTGCCCTTGTCAAACGGGAACTCCGGCGTCGCCTCCACCGGAATGCCCAGCATGCCGAGCCGCATCTCGAGATGGTTTTCCCCGCTGGAATTATAAGGAATGTAAGCAGGAATGCCCACCGGCTTTCCTGCGCCGGAGAGGATCGCATCCAGCTTATGGAGCTGAATGCCGAGAGGCGCCACAAATTTGTTGTCGATCAGATCGCTCCACTGGAACAGCATGATCTCCCTGGCGCCTGACAGTGCCGTGAGATAGGCCTGCTCCAGATACCGGTCCGTGGACCAGCACTGATAGGTGTCGAGCCAGCCGCCGCCATTGCGGCTGGGCGCCGCATTTTCCATCCACCGCATGAGAGAATAGCTGAGATATTCAGGCAGGTGCTGGTCCTGATAGGCCTGCATGCGGGTCTCCGTGCCGGTGTAAATGGCGTCGAAAATATCCTTTTCCTCCTCCGGCCGATATCCCGTATAGGCGAACGATTCCCGCCAGTTGGGGAATTTGACGATCATTTTCACCTTCGGATTCACCGATTTTGCCGGACCGACGATGAGATTCTTCGATACATCCACCATGAGATCCCGGCGGTATTCCTTCCAGGTCCTGCTGCCCTTCCGGCGGATGCAGTCCTCGCAGGTGCAGTTGGTGAAGTAATAGTCATCCAGAATGACCTCGTCGAAAATGGACGCCGTGAACTCAGACACCTTCCGGATTTTCTCGCGCATGGCCTCGTTGGAATAGCAGTAGGTACCGAACAGACGCTGGCGCTTCTCATCGCCGTTCCCCGGGATGTCGTCCGTGACCGTTGTGAATCCGCCCGACACCTCGATGCCGTGCTGCTCCAGCAGAGCCTTCCACAGCATCACCTGATCTCTGGATGCCCATGTATCTCCGCGGTACGTCTCAAGATAAACCTTGTCAAGCCCGACATACTTTTCCAGAAAGGCCAGATCACTCTCGATCTGCTCCTTCGTGCCCCGCGCCGTAACTGCTGCAGGGATGTACGTGACCACCTTAAAATTGCGATACTGTGCCATATGTCCCTCCAATCTTTCTGCCTCCCCTATGTTTATTTTGCCTGAGCGCAGCGGCGTATGGACGCCGCATTCCACCCATATCATCTAAGGCTGCTTCAATAAAAGCCCTTTACAGCAAGAGCCCTATACGACAAAATGTCCCTGTTTTCTTCATCATATCGGAGAAAACAGGGACTTTGGTGTGAGATTTATGTTATTTATTGTATATTTCTCTTCTCGCCAGCTTCCGATCAGCCTTCGGTCAGTCTTCTGACTTCTTTTGTACGTCTGTGTGCTGCGGCTCTGTTCTATGCCTTCACCTGCCATGTCAGCACAAACCACATTTATTCATACCGGAGCGCCTCGATCGGGTCCATCTTTGCGGCCTTGTTCGCCGGGTAATAGCCGAAGAATATACCGATGGCAAGCGACACTCCGATGGCGAGACCGATGGCACCGACCGGCACCGCGATGGAATAGCCCATGACGCGGCATCCGATCATGCCGCCGACCAGGCCTCCTGCAATACCGATGATGCCGCCGATCACGCACATCACCGCCGCCTCGATGATAAACTGCTGGCGGATGGCGCTGCGCTTTGCCCCCATGGCCTTACGGGTGCCGATCTCCCGGGTGCGCTCGGTGATGGTCACGGTCATGATATTCATGACGCCTATGCCGCCGACCAGCAGCGCGATCGCGGCGATCAGCGAGATCGTCGTCGTCTGCTGCTGCATATACTTCTTTGCCTCGTCAATCATTTCCTTGTTGCTGTAGCCGTCCACAACCACATCCGCGTCCGCACTGAACTGCCCCTGCATATAGTTCTTCAGGTCGGTCGTGAAGGAGGCGATATCCGTGCCGTCCACCGCCTGCAGCGTGAAATAATTGATGGCCGTGGGATCATACATGACATCGTCCGTGAGGGATGCAAGAACCAGTGCCTTGCAGTTCTTGTACGGAACACATATCGGGGTATACATCTCCTTCAGATCTTTATTGGACATCTGCCGCATATCAGCTGCGCTGATGTTGTATGAATACACCCCTGTGATGGTGTAGGACTGCACGGAGTCATCCTCATCGCCGGTTCCCATGAGCTGAATTTCCTTTCCCACCGCGCCCTCATAATTACCCGCGAACAGGTTGTCCACCAGCAGCGTCGATACAATACAGGTATTCGTGGCATTATTCAGCGCATCGGCGCTGAATAATGACCCCGCCTTCAGATTGATATTCTGCACTGTGAAATGCCCGTTGTTCACTCCTTCCATGGAAACGTTGGCGTATTCCTGGTCCGCCTTGTCGGTTGAAATCACCGCCTTGTAGGAATTTCCGTACAGGTCAAAATCAATGGCCGCGATCTGGTCTTCGAATTTGTCGCACATTTTCTGCAGCATGGGAATGGTGAAGCTGTAGCTGGGCGTATTTTCATCGTAGCTGTTCTGATACATATACAGCTGAATATTGTTCACCCCGCCCGCCGCATATTGCTGCTCCATCTGCTTCGTCTGTCCCGCACCGATGGTCTCGATCGCCACCACCGCGCCGACGCCGATCATGATACCAAGCATAGTGAGGAATGTCCGCATCTTGTTGGCCGTGAGGCTGTGAAGCGCGAGCCGTATATTTTCCAGAAACATTGTTTTCTCAGCGCCTCCCTTTCAGCGGATGCCGTCTTCCGAATCATCCACGCCGTCTGCCTGATCTGACGGTGACACCCGATCTTCGTCCGCTGTCTGATCCGACGGTACAGCCTGCTCTTCGTTCGCTGCCTGATCCGACGGCACAGCCTGCGCTTCGTTCGCTGCCTGATCCGACGGCACAGTCTGCGCTTCGTCCGCTGTCTGATCTCTCGGTGCCATCTGGTGTACCGCTGCTGCCTGGCCTGCTCCCGCCGTCTGGTCTGCTGTCGTCCTCAGTTCCTGCGGGTCCGACGGCCGAACCTGATAATCCTCAGCGGATTTTTCATTATCGGATGTCTCGTCCTCCGCGCTGCCCTCATTTATAACCAGCATGTCAGATTTTGAAGCCTCAGACGTTTCCCGTGCTTCCTTTTCCTGCTCCGCTTTCTCTGCGGCCCTTGCTTCCAGCGTGAATTCGTGCTCCCGATCCGCTTTGCTGCCTCTCCGCTCCCCGACAATCCGGCCGTCCACCAGTGTCAGGACGCGCTCTGCCTCCTCCGCGAGGGTGGTGGAGTGCGTGATCATGACAATCGTTCTGTTCTGTTCCTCATGAAGCTGGTGGAACAGGTTCATGACCGTGCGGCTCGTCTGCGAATCCAGTGCGCCGGTCGGCTCATCCGCCAGAATGATCGAAGGATCGTTTGCCATCGCCCGCGCAATCGCGACTCTCTGCTGCTGGCCTCCGGAGAGCTCTGCCGGCGTGTGATCCATCCGGTCTCCCATCCCTACCATCTCCAGCAGCTGCGCGGCGCGCTCCATCCGTTCCTCCACCGGAACTCCCGCGTAGAGCATCGGCATGGCGACGTTCTCCAGCGCCGTCGTCCTCGCGATCAGGTTGTAAGTCTGAAATACAAACCCAATTTCCCGGTTTCGGATCTCGGCGAGCTCATCCTCCGACGCCTCGCTGACATCCTCCCCCCGCATCAGATAGCTGCCCTCCGTCGGATGGTCCAGCAGCCCGATCTGGTTCATCAGTGTGCTCTTTCCGGATCCGGATTCTCCCACGATGCAGACAAAATCGCCGTCGTAGATATCCATAGTGATACCGTGAAGCACCTCGAGTTCATTCTCCGTCCCGATATTGAACCGCTTCACGATATGCTCGAGATGAATGACCGGCTCCCGGCCATCCGCGCCGGTCCCGCTGCCGTCCCTGCGCTCAGCTGCTTCCTTCTCCTCCAGAAGCTCCAGTACCTCATCCGCTTCCGTCTCCGGTGAAGAGAGCTGCCCGGTTGTTTTGTGATGCTTCATCCACAGTTTCATTCAGCGACGCCTTCCATCAGTCCGCCGGCTGAGGCATCCGTGCCGCCCGCCGGGCTGCTGTTGTCGATCAGAAGGTCTCCCTCTTTCAGATCGCCTCCGACAATGGCAGTGTACATGTCTCCCTGTGCGCCAATCTCCACCTGGACCATCTCCGTCTGCGTGAGATCCGACCCGTCCCCCATCACGCGGGTGACAAAATATCCGCCGTTCCCATCGCTCTGAATGCAGGTCTTCGGCACCGCCAGACAGTTTTTATTCTCCTTCAAAATAAAATTCAGCTTCGTATTCATACCGATGCGGAGCCTCGGATTCGCACCAAGATCCACATCCACCTCATAGTATGCCTTCTTGCCCTTTCCGGTCGTGCCCGTCGTGGATGAGGTAGTTGTTGTCGTACCGGAGGACTGGGAAGAATCGGTACTTGTGCCCGTCGTCGCTGTCGTCGTCGATTTTGTCGTGGCGGGATCCTTCGTCGGAACCGGGGCCGTGTAGCAGACCGTCCCCTCGACCGGATCCGATCCCGTCGCATCTGTCAGCGCCTGCACCTTCATTCCCTCCGCGACATCCGCAATGTTGGACTCATCGATTTGTGCCACCACCTTCATGGCACTGAGATCATCGATGGTCACTGCTGCAGTGCCGGTGTAGGTCTGTCCCGGAAGAACATTCACCTCCGTGACCGTGCCGTCGATGGAGGCCGTCACTTCCCGGTTTTCCAGCGCCTTCTCCGCGTTGCTGATGGACTGCCTCGCGTCGAGCGTGTTTACCTGATTCGTCACCCGCTGACTCGCCACCTTGTCCGCCGCCGCCTGCCCGGTCTCATACTGGGACACTGCCTCGTCCGCGGCAGATTCAAGCTGCGTATCCTGCGCCCGCTCCGCTGTCATCGAGGACTCATATGCAGTCTTGGCCTTGGTATAATCCTCTGTCGCTTTTGTCAGCGCTTTCTCCGCATTGTTGTAGGCAGATTCCGCTCCTGTTGCCGCAGACGCCGCGACTGTGGCATCGTAAGCTGCCTGTGCGGCAGCCTGAGCAGCCTGATTTCTGGCATCCTGATTCGAATATGCAAAAGTCTGACTCTTGCCGCCGTCCGATTTCCCGCTGGTATCCGTGCTGGAATCATCACTGTCGGTCGAGGTTAATTCTCCTTTGCTGTTTTCCAGCGCAGACTGCGCTGCCTTTTCCGCGGACGTATTTTGCGCCGCCTGCGCCGCGGCCTGCTTACTCTGATATGCCGCAAGGGCATCATCCCTTGTCTTCTGCGCGGCGTTCATTTTCTGCTGGGCTTCCTGCATTCTTGCCTTGAGATCCGCCACGTTCTGCGCGTTCTCATCCGGCTCCTGAATGGCATTATTGTAGTCCTCCTGCGCATTCTCATTGAGCCGCGTCTGCTTGCGGTAAGAATTGCCTGTCGTGATCGCCGCCTCATTGTACTGCCTCGCCGCGGTGTTCGCATCAATGCTGTTCTGCTGCTCCTGCAGCGCGAGCTTCTGCTGATTGAGCTCCAGCTCATTCTCCGTCTTGGTCATGTCAATCGTGAACAGCACATCCCCGGCCTTCACCTGATCGCCGACCTTGACATTGACCTGATCCACCACATAGCCGGTGGCATCCCCGCCGTCGGTGGAATGCGCATTCTGCACCTGCCGGTCATTGCTCGTGACCGTCCCCGTCGTGCTCAGAACCTGCTGCACATCCATCACCTGCGCAGTCGCGGTCATCGGCTGATACCCGGCATCCTCCACCTGCGGATGAATCCGGTCGCGGATCCACCTGCCCGGATAAACATTCAGCGCATACGTCGCGCCGGTCACGCCTGCCGCAGCAATCACTACCCCGAGCGCAACCTTGAGCTTCCTGTGACTCTTTTTCTTCTGAACTTTCTTTTTCGTGGAATATGACGCCATAATCCTTCCCATCTCCCCCGCAGCATGTATGTTTCTCTGAAACAAGAGACTTCTTTTCTGCCATTCTACCATATCCATCTGTCCAAACGCCGGACTTTCCTCACAGGGTCAGAAAACAGACAGATTCTGTAACTGTATTAGTTCGCTTAATACAGTTATCATACGCGCATCCCTCTGCACCGTCAATCAATCCGCATAAGAATTGTCCCTAACAAGTTTAGCTTGATCGGGACAAAAATTGTCCCGATCAAGCTAAACTCGTTAGGGACAAAATTTCGTCATCGTTCCGTTGTAATTCTGGGCGAATCATGACAGAATAAGTTGTCCTCAGACAAACATATATTCGATATATTCTGGCACCGGATGCCACATCCGGCAGATTTCGTGTATATATCTTTTCCTCAGTGGGGTATACAGATGATTCAGAGACTTGCAAAGAGAATTTCAGAAAAGTACCAGGCACCGCGCCGCACAGTGATACGGAGGCTGACTGCCCTGCTGACAGCACTGCTGCTTGCAGTGACGCCCGTTATGCCGGTGAGCGCGGCGCACGCACTGCCGGATGCTGAATTTACTAATTATCCGGACACTATTCTGTTCTACTCGCCTTCTGTCACTTCGGACGAGCTCTACAACAATGGAGTCAATTATCTGCTCGTGCCTGACAACATCCGGCAGCGTCTGATCTCGGACGGCGTGCGGATTTATCTCATTGCGTATCAGGATGAGGTTCTGTCCTCCTCGCGGGTATCTGACTACGGCGATTCCCGGATCGGCGTCGCCGCCCTCACCACGCACCCGACATTCCGAAAGTATGTCTATACCAAAACCGGAAAACTTGCCTATGTGGAGCGCGTCACAAACGGCATGATCGAGATTCAGACGAATGTGAGCACAGACACGGTTATCGATGCGCACCGCCTTGTTCATGAAATCGGTCATTATGTCGACACGGCCGCCGGTGCCGCGACTGCCACGTATTTTGCCATATCCAGCGGAGCGCAGTTCCAGAATTATTATAAACAGTTCGGCAGCAGTGTGGTCGCCTATTCGTCGTACAGGGCGGTCCCTGCCCTGTACAATGCGGAGGAATGCTGGGCAGACTGCTTCAAGCTCGCCTATACAGATCCTGACACGCTGAAGGCCATCTCTCCGGCCCTTTACCAGTTTGTGATCAGTCAGGTGAATGCTCTGCCGGCAGCGGAGCCCGCTCCAAAGAATAACAAGTGAGGGATTGCCGGCCGGACTGCGACACGCCCGGAATCCGGACATCGTCCCCGCATAAACATCGTCTCAATACAGTTCAAATACAGTTCACGGGAGATCCCTTCACAAGGTCCAGTCATTACCCCCGGAAGCTGACCGCCGCGTCTATTTCTCTGCGGTCAGGCCATGCAAAATCTGTGCTGTCTCGACATCATCTCTGGTGACCCGCATATTGGTGATGTAGTCCCTTCCCTCCGGGGTTGTCACCTTCACTTCCACGACAGATCCTTCCCGGAAGCCATGCTCCCCGACATCCTTGAGAAAAGGCGCCATGCGCGGATGCTGCCCTTGAAAAATTTGAAACCGTTCTCTGAGCTTCATCAGCTGCATAGGATTTACTGCCATTTTGATTTCCTTTCTATATTCCAGATTCCAGGTCTGTTTCTCTCAGTACCCAGTGTTTGCGCGGATCTGGTCGCTGATCGTCTGCACGGTGTCCGATACCTGATAGCCTGATTCCCCGAACAGATATTCATGCAGCCACACGACATTGTCCGCAAGCGTGACCGGGATAATGCAGTCCTGCTTTCCCACATAGGCATCGGTGCGCAGCGACTCTGTCGGCACACCCGTGCTGTCGCCGATGGAATACTGCGTCGCACCTGACGCGAGAGAAGCGATTTCCGTCATCGAAAGGCTGGTCTGGACCTCGCCCTCTGAGAGAAGTTTCGTGGCGATCGACACCATCTGCGCCGCCGAAGCCGTCTTCAGTTTGGAGAACGTCTGGGTGAGCACGGTTCTCTGCCGCTCGGTGCGGGTGAAATCTCCGCCCGCCGTGTACCGCACACGGCAGTACGAAACCGCCTGCAGCCCGGTGAGGGTCTGTGTGCCCGCAGCCTGCACCGGCACATAGGTTTTGCCCAGCTCCTGCGCCATGGTGGACTGATAGTCATTCATGTAATGAATCTCGTCCTCTTTGATATCGATGTCGATACCGCCGAGCGCATCGATGATATCCGCCACGCCGCCGAAGCCGATCGTTGCGTAATCCTCAATGTCCAGGTCAAAATTCTGGTTCAGCATGGTGACAGCCTGCGTCGGGCCGCCATAGGCATAGGCCGCATTTGCCTTCGTGTACTTGCCGTCCCCGATGTCGAGATAGGTGTCGCGGTAAACCGAGACGAGTTTTGCCTCCTTCGTCGCGTTGTTGATGGACAGAATGATCATGACATCGCTGCGGTTGTTTCCCTTGTCCAGGCTGTTCTCGATGGAATCGACGCCGAACAGCGCGATGTTGGTGTATCCTGTCAGCGTCGTGTCCTTCGCCACCTGTTCCGCGATCTTTTCCTTCACCTGACTGAGCCGGATGGACCCATGCATACGGTAATACGCCGCACACAGAAGCAAAATTCCGGCAAGCAGGATGACAAGTAATACCCGTAGAAAACGAACAGCCGGATTTTTCTTCTTTTTCCTTCTCTCTTCCTCCTGCCTGTCCTTCCGGTCGTCGCGCACCCGGGCCTCACGCGCCGAACCCGCATGCACCTGATTCCGGACCTGCCGCTCCTCCCGATCGCCGCGCGCCGGGTCCACGCGTGTCCCGTCCGTACGCTCCTGATCCCCGACCTGCGTACCAAGTCTGCGGCGGCTCCGCAGGTCGTCTTCATCTTCCTCCCGACGTCTTACTGCGCGTGCTCTCTCCCGGCGGACATCGTCACTTTCCCGTTCTTCGTCCCGGTTCCTGTCTCTTTTCCGCGAAGCGCGTGCGCTTTCCCGGCGGGCGGCATCGTCACTGTCCCGTTCCTCATCCCGTTTCTGAACCGGGCGCGCCTTTCCCCTCCGGGTATTATTATCCGGCTCTTTTCCTCTGTCCTTCGCCGCGCGCTCTCTTTCCCGGCGAAGCCGGTCATTCTCCTCGTCGAGCTGCTGCTTGCGGCGCTGCAGCGCTTCCCGCTCCCGCTCGAGCTCCTGACGCTCCCGGGCAAGCCGCTCCCGCTCTTCCTCGTCCTGTCTTGAAAAATCCGCCGCCTGCTCAGACAGACCGGCTGCAGAATCCGCCGTTCTTCCGATTGCCTCGCCGACGGCCTGATCAGTCTGTGTTACTTCCTCCGCATAGGAAGATCTTTTTCCCGCTGCTTCTTCCGCCATCTGGCGCAGATCTGCCTGCACCGTCGCGGCGCGGCGTCTCTCTTCCTCTTCCATCTGCGCCCGGAACGCAGCCTCATCCATTTCTCTTTCCCGTTCCGATTTTAAGCCATCCTTTTTTCTGTCCAAATCACTCATTCATATTACCCATGCCGCACCTTCAGTTCCACCCGCAGGAAAACATCCTTCGTTCTGCTTGTGCGGCATCTTTCCGATGCATCCTCTCTGCCATCCGTGGAAAACAGCTTTTCATTCCTGGCTGATGCGTCATCTTTCCGATGCATCTCTCTGCCATCTGTAGAATTTTTCAATGCGGCAGTCCCGTCAAAACTCTGACAAGGTCTGACAGGATGGGAAATACCGATTCTCAGAACTCTCCCCAGCTGCTGACCGGCCGGAATTCCCGTTCCTTCTCCGCGATCGGAATTTCTTTTATTTCCTGCCGCGTCACCTCGATATAGGGATCGTTCTTCAGCTGACTCAGCATGACAAAGATCGCCATATGTTCTCCCTGGACTTCCATCGTCACGCTGCCGTCCTCATTATTCCTCACCCACCCGGTGAGATCATAGCGGCGGGCAAGCTGTGTCGCCTTCCAGCGGAATCCGACCCCCTGGACGCGCCCGTAAAATTGAATACGTCTTCGCACCTTCATATACAATCACAGATTCTGTTTCTGCCTGTGTCAGACGCCCCGGGCATCTGTCTCCCGGACCCCTGGCGATGCGCTCCCCGGTCAGATCTCCTCTGCCTTCTGAAGGCTGTCACCGTGATAATGGAGGCGGAGATGGAAAAACGGCCGTCCCTCCGTCAGATAACGAAGGAAAATCCGGTCCCCCTCCCACAGGGAAAGCTTCATCACTTCCGGGACCGGCACCCAGGCCAGCACACCCTCGTCGCACACCTGACGCAGGCTGCCGTCCGGCTCCGTCGGAATATCTCCCGCAAAGCGGTCCGCCGTGTACAGATACATCACTTCACTCTCGCAGCAGTCATTCAGAAAATCAATCACGCCGCGGTACAGAAGATGCGTGAGGACAAGGCCGGTCTCTTCCCTCGCCTCCCGCCGGACGCACTCCTCCGGCGTCTCGCCGGGCTCAACATGCCCGCCGATCCCGATCCATTTTCCCTGATTCAGGTCCTGCTTCTTTTTCACGCGGTGCAGCATGAGCCAGCAGCCGTCCCTTTCGACGTAACAGAGCGTCGTGCGGACCAGCCCTTCTTCCGTATAGGTTTTCATCGCAGCGCCTCCGTGCCGCGCTCCATGCAGCGTCCCCATCAGAGCAGCTGCGCGACCAGCTGCTGATACACGTCCTGATTTTTCTCCAGCCAGTGCTGTACCACCGTCTTCGCGATCTGCTCATCCGGGACGCTGAGACGGATATTGACGAGCTGCCTTCCCCGCTCCCTGGCTGACAGATCAACCTCCACGTCGCCCGCTGCCATCCGGTAATATCGCGCCCCGACATCCGCCTCATCCCGGATCGCCATGCCGTTCTTCCGGAGAAAATCCGTGCATTCCTTCCGGATATCTGCGTTCAGGTCATGCTCGAAGAAGCGAAGAGTCTCCTGTCCCTCCCCGGTGATCCGGAGCATTGTGCGGCTGCCCATCGTCTCGGACGTGATGAGTCCCGACTCCAGCAGCTCCGAGATCGCCTGCTGGGAGGACAGATAGTTATTCGTCAGTCCCCTGTCCAGCAGGAAATCCGTGATTGTCGTCCTTGCCAGCGCATCGCCGGTCCGGTCGAGCATGTACAGCGTTATTAATTTGTAAACGGTAATCGGAGATGTCATAAGCTCTTTTCATGATTCCGGCGTCAGAACATAGTTTCGCTGATATAACCCGCACGATGCCTCACCGTACGCAGATCAATCCCGTCCGGTGCGCATCAGAACACGGTCCGTCTGATATGATCCCGCACGATGTCTCTCCGTACGCAGATCGTTACTGCCCGGTGCATCTCAGAACACAGTCTCTGTGATATGATCCTTCACCGCCGCGGATACGACATCCGCCACCCTCGGATCAAAGGCATCCGGCAAAATATAATCCTC
>Ga0256406_1000949_pt1 | contig 48934 bp, 38 predicted proteins | sample RumenRJG_03DNA_FD_185986 | JGI IMG/M metagenome (GOLD analysis project Ga0256406, IMG submission 185986) | Bovine rumen microbial communities from Lethbridge, Alberta, Canada - RJG_03 | ecosystem: Host-associated > Mammals > Digestive system > Stomach > Rumen | place: Canada: Alberta | collected... | reverse complement strand
ATCGTCTCGCGGATGCCGTGGGCGAAGTAGCCATCGGCCTCGGGCGTGATCTTCTCGCCGGCGAGGACCTTGCGGGCGAGCGCCGCGTACTTGGGCAGCGCCTTGCGCATGTCGGCGGCGGAGTTGCCGGTCTCGACGATGGTGACGTCGGCGCGGCCCAGGTCGACGCCAGGGTTCTCGACGTTCATGCCGGTGAAGGCGGGGATGCCGAGCTCCTTCTCGACGGCTCGGCACACGCCCATGCAGGCCATGCCGTAGCGGCCGGCGAGGAAGGCCGGGCCGGCGACGACCAGGTCGGGCTTCTGCTCGCGCACGTAGCCGAGAATGGCCTCGAGTGCCTCGGCCTCGTGCTGGTTGTAGTAGTTGTCGCCGCAGATGATGGTGCCGGTGACCTCGGCGAAGTCCTTCACCAGGGGTCCGAAGCCCGCGGCGGGGCCGACCTTCTCGGCCACGAACGAGGGGGCGACGTCCGCCTTCTCCTCGCCGCCGATCTGGCCGAAGAACTGGTTGACGTAGTAGAGGATCTTCTTGTCGCTCATGCCAGTCCCTCCTTAGAGCAGCTCAACGGTGCAGTTGTGGTAGCCGATCTCGGACGTGGAGCCGATCACCGCGTTCAGCTCGACGGTGATGTTGCCCTCCTCGTCGATGCAGCCCTGCCAGCCGCCTGCCAGCGTCTGGACGGCGAGCGGGTCGCCCAGGACCTTGTCGGGCACGCCGAGGTGCACGACCTTGCTCACGTTGCCGGTGGACACGACGGCGACGGCCTCCTTGGAGGTGTCGGCCAGGGCCTGGCTCTTGCCGTCCCAGCCGGTGCACTCGTCGGTGACGAGCGTGGTCTTGACGCCCTTGTCCTCGAGGCGCTTGGCGATCATCACGAGGTCGGAGTCGGGGTTGCCGTAGCCCTCCTCGGAGACGATCACGCCGTCGGCGCCGAGCTCGCAGCAGAGCTTGGCGGTGTAGTCGCAGGTGCGGAACTTGCCGTCGAGGGTCGTGAGCTCGGGGGAGAGGATGTTGCCTATGTAGTTGATGGTCTTGCCGTGCTGTGCGTACAGGTCCTCGATGAGCGAGTTATTCTGGTGCTGGTAGGTGGTGATCTTGTCGCACGCAGCCACGCAGTTGCCCGAGACCACCGCGTTGTCCAGCTCCTCATTTGGGTGCAGCCAAGTGGGGAGCAGAAGCTTCGCGTCGCAGCCGTAGAAGTACACGTCGTGCAGCAGGCCCTGGGAGATGGTCATCTCCACGTAGGCGACCTTCGGCAGGTCGGGGTACTTGGCGCTCTCCTCGGCGAGGGTCCCCAGCTCGAAGACCTTGGTCTCGTCGGGCTCGACGCCCTTGGCGGCCTGGCCGACGCACTCGGCGGCGCGCAGGCCCGCCAGGCGCATCACGGTCTCGCGCTCGTGCGGCTCGAGGCCGTCCACCGTCTTGATGTCGACGACGATGTTGTAGGTCTTGGAGAACGGCGTCCACTTGGCGCCCTCCCCCCACATGTCGACGACGCCCTCCTGGAAGCCGACGACGTCGCCGACCGTCACGACCGCGGCGCCCTTGAGCACGGAGACCTTGCCGTCGCCGGCCTGGACGTACTTGCTCGTGACGCCCGGGAAGCCGGGGCGCCCCTCCTTGTAGCGGGGCTCGATGATGTCCTTGATGGGGATGATGCGGACGTGCTCGCCAGGGCGGGCGAAGTCCACCGTGACATCCGTCACCTTGGAGTCCTGCATGATCGCCTGCTTGACCTCTTCAGGACTGACGTACAGCACGCCGTCGCGCACCTCGCACGTCTCGCCGACGTCAACGTTCTTGATGTGGATAAGGTCTTCCTCAAGCCGCATGTGTCAACATCTCCTTCACGTGTCTCGTGCCTTGCTGGCCTTGCAGAACCGCGTGGGGTTGGGCCCGGCTCAGGCGCACAGGCCGACCCTGCCTCCGGCCTCGCCGCACTCCTCGAGGGCCGCCTGGAGCAGTTCCAGGTCCATCCGGGCGTAGTCCGCGTCGTTGCGCTCGATGCGCCTGCGACCCTCGGTCGCGAGGTCGTAGCTCGCGATGGAGTCCTCGGCGAGCTGGGCCTGCTCGGGCGAGAAGCCCTCGGGCCGGTCGCTCACGACGATGGACCTGAAGGGGGAGAACATCATCCCGAGGCTCGCGAACAGCGGGTGGGTGATGAGCTCGTGCCCCAGGTAGGTGAGGTCCCTCGCCCTCACGAGGACGTCCCTGAAGCCGCCCTCCACGAACTCGACGCCCTTGGCGTCCCTGAGGAGGGGGTTGTTGGTGATCACCATCTCGTACACCTCCCTTCGCATACCTAGACGGGCAATGCGCTAGCCGAGACCAGACGAAATAAAATAATCAGAAAGGAATTTCGTCTATTGGAAGTGTACGTGCTTCAAGATTGTTACGGAATATTGAAGGTTGCACGAACGTTATGAGGAAATTTCACAGAACGCTTGTTATTTAGGTAACCATGTGTTACCGAATTTCGGCACAAGAGCCCCCGCTCCGCGTCGGCGCGGGACGTGGGCTGTCCTGCCGCCTCTGCTGTCCTGCCTCAGGATTAGGGAAGCTGGGGGATGATCCGCTGCGCGTAGGTCACGAAGCGCTCTACGGCCGGCGTGTTCTCGCTCTCGGCGGGGATGGCGATGCCCAGGTCGATCGAGCTCGCAGGCTCCACGGGGAGGAGCGCCATCTTGGTGGAGAGGCCCTGGGTGATCAGGCGGTTGGTGATGACGAGGCCCAGGCCCTGCTCGACCATGCGGAAGGCCGGGTAGTTGTACAGGGTGGAGATGCTGTACTCGACCTTCACCCCGGAGCCCTCGATGAGCCTCAACACGTCCACGTCGGCGCCGTAGGCCGGGAAGATCAGGGTCTCGTCCGCGAGCTGGTCGAGGCTGACGGAGGACTGGGCCGCCAGGGGGTGGTTCGGCGGGATGGCGACCATCATGGGGTCCTTCCTGAGGAAGACCCAGCGGTACGGGATGGTGGGGAAGTAGCTGTAGAACCCGATGTCCGCCTGGCGGTTGGCGAGGTAGTTGGCGACCTCCTGCCACACGCCCTCGAAGAGGTGGATCTTGATCCGGGGGTAGTCCTTGTGGAAGGCGGCGATGACCTCGGGCAGCCACTCGCTCGCCACGCTCGCGTACGAGGCGATGCGCAGGGTGCCGGTCGCGAGCCCCTTGACCTCGGAGATGACCTGGGTGAGCTGCTCGTCCTTGCCGCAGGCGTCGCGGATGAGGGGGATGAGCCTGACCGCGTTGGGGGTGGGGGAGACGCCCTGCTTGCTGCGGACCAGGAGCGGGAAGCCGATCTCGCCCTCGAAGGCGTCCATCATGTGGCTTACGCCGGAGGGGGTGTAGCCGAAGTAGCGAGCCGCCTTCGAGAGACTGCCGGTGTCGACCGCCTTGAGGAAGACCTGCGCCTTCCACATGTCCACGCGACCACCCCCAGGTCCTTGTCATATTGTCCTAACAAGCCAGTATCGCCTTTGGCATAGGAGCTCGCGGGTGAATTCGACCGGCGCCCCGGCGGGGGCGTCAAAAGGTAATCGCCCCCGCGAAGCGCGGGGGCGATCGGCGCGCGTAACATGGGACGATGCGCGAGGGCGACGCTCGGGAGACCTACAGCATGAGCTCGTGGAGCGACGAGGGCGTGAGGCCGACCTTCTCCATCTCGTCCAGGATCTGCTGCCTGTCGGCGGGGTCCGCCTTCCAGACCATGCCGCAGCCAGCCGAGATCTGGGGCGGCATGGGGATGATGCGCCCGGGCACGCCGTCGCGCTCGCAGGCGGCCTCCATGGCCATCGCGTCGGTGGTGCGGTCGAAGGCGACGATGAGGGTGTTCTTCTTGGGTGAGAGTGGCATGGTGGTCCTCGCTTCTCGCGGATGCCATTAGCATGGAAATGATATCCATGGGGTACTGTTTATAGGTACAGATTATAGTTGCCCGCCGCCAGGCGGGAGGCGAGATGGGAGCACCCATGAGCAAGCACGTCGCGAAGAAGCTTACGGAGATGACCGCGGCCTCGGGCTGAGCCGCCAAGATGGCGCCCGGCGCCCTCGCTCAGGTCCTGAGCGACCTCCCCAACGTCTTCAACCCCGCCCTGCTGATCGGCTACGACACGGCGGACGACGCCTACGTCTACAAGGTGAACGACGAGACGGCCCTGATCGGCACCGTGGACTTCTTCCCTCCGATGGTGGACGACCCCTACCTCTTTGGCCAGATCGCGGCCGCCAACGCCCTCTCGGACGTCTACGCCATGGGCGGCGAGCCCAAGATCGCGATGAACCTCCTGTGCTGGCCCAACTGCCTCGGCGTGGAGATGGCCGGCGAGGTGCTGCGCGGCGGCGCCGACAAGGCCGTGGAGGCCGGCTGCACGATCGCGGGCGGCCACACCATCGTGGACGACGAGCCCAAGTACGGCATGTGCGTCACCGGCTTCGCCCGGCCCGAGGACATCCTCGCCAACAGCGCGGCGCGCCCCGGCGACCTGCTCGTCGCCACGAAGAAGGTCGGCTCCGGCATCCTCAACACCGCCGTCAAGGGCGGGCTGCTCGAGCAGGCCGACATGACCGAGCTCTACCGCCAGATGAGCACCCTCAACAAGTACGCGGCCGAGGTAGGCCACCACTTCGACGTGCACGCCTGCACCGACATCACGGGCTTCGGCCTGGCCGGCCACCTCTGCGAGATGGCCGAGGGCGCGGGCCTCACGGCCATCCTCCGCTATGAGGACGTGCCCCTGATGGATGACGTCGAGGAGTTCGCACGCATGGGCATCATCCCGGCCGGCACCTACCGCAACCACGACTACTTCGCGGACCGCGTGAGGGTCTCCGAGGCGCTGCCCCAGGTGGCGGCCGACGTGCTGTTCGACCCGCAGTCCTCGGGTGGCCTCATGTTCGCGATCGGCCCCGACGAGGCCGACGAGTTCCAGGACGTGCTCTCCGCTGAGGGCATCGACTCCAACGTGGTCGGCGAGTTCGAGGAGAAGCGGGACTGCTTCGTCCGTATCGTCTAGGCCCGGAAGGCGGGCCAGGAAGGGGAGACCCATGCGCGTCCTCAACGTCTCGGCGCAGAAGCCCGACACCACCGGCAGCGGCATCTACCTCGCCGAGACGGTGAGGAGCGAGATCGCGATGGGGCACGAGGCCGCCGTCGTCTGCGGCCTCGGGGCCGAGGACGGGACGCCGACCCTGCCCTCTGCCGCGCGCGTCTACCCCGTGAGGTTCGACACGCCGGAGCTCCCCTTCCACGTCTGCGGGATGTCCGACGTGATGCCCTACCCGGCGACCCGCTACCGCGACCTCACGCCGGAGATGGCCGGGCTGCTCGAGCGCGCCTTCACGGCGCGCATCCGCCAGGCGCTCGAGGAGTTCGCCCCCGACGTCGTGGTCTGCCACCATCTCTACCTCGTCACGGCGCTCGTGCGCGAGTGCGCGCCCGACCTGCCGGTCGGGGCCGTATGCCACTCGACGGGCCTGCGCCAGCTCGCGCAGATCCCCTTCGAGCGCGAGCGGATCTGCCGGGACGTCCGTGCGCTCGACGCCGTCTTCGCCCTGCACGAGGCGCAGGCGGCCCGCATCTCGGACGAGCTCGGCGTGGATCCGAGGCGCATCCACATCGTGGGCGCTGGCATCAACACTCGCCTCTTCTCGCGCGGCGGCGCCGGGACGCCTGCGCGCCGGCGCGGGCGCATCTGCTACGCGGGAAAGATCTGGAGCAAGAAGGGCGTGATGAGCCTCGTCGAGGCGCTCGACCTCATCTCGCCCGAGATGCTGCCGGAGGGCGTCCGCGGCCTGGAGGTCAGGATGGCGGGTGCCGCCGGCGCCGACCGCGAGGACTTCGAGGCCATCGTCTCGCGGGCCCGGGCCTGCCGCTGGCCGATTGAGTTCCTCGGCAAGCTGCCCCAGGACCGACTGGCCGACGAGTACCGCGCTGCCGAGGTCTACGTGCTGCCCTCCTTCTACGAGGGGCTGCCGCTCGTGGTGGGGGAGGCGCTCGCCTGCGGTTGCAAGGATGTGGTGAGCGACCTCCCGGGCCTGCGTCCCTGGTACGCGAGCCACGTGCCCGGCGCCCCGATAGTCTGGGTCGAGCCGCCCCGGATGGCGGGGGTCGACGAGCCGGTTGCGGCCGAGCTGCCGGCCTTCTCGGAGCGCGTCGCCCGCGCCCTCGTGGAGGCCCTGGCGATGCCTGCGCCCGACTGCGACGTGAGCGCGATGTCGTGGGACCGCATCGCCGCTGACGTGATCGGGGGCTTGCAATAGTCATCGCGTTTAATATAATCGTTCTCGGATTTCAGGTGCTCCACCTCCTGGGGTAGTATAGCCAGCGTCGGTGCCGGTGTGTAAAAGCACGTCGCCGCTCTCTGGGTTCGGAGGGGGAGAGCATTTTGGGGGTAGAAGGGTAACTGGTGTGCCTCCTGGTCTTCAAAACCAGTGTGAGCAGTTGTAGCTGCTCGGGTGGGTTCGATTCCCACCTGCTCCCGCCAAAGCCTCAGCGGTACCCAAATAGTATATTTGGGTACCGCTTTTTTTAGTTGCGCTTGTCTGGAGGTTCGGATGGATCAAAGGCTTCTGATGCAAATCCCCAAGGTGGACGTCCTGCTTGCGGAGGAGCCGCTCGTGCGACTTGAGGCGGACTTCACGCACGACCAGATCAAGGACGCCGCCCGCAGCCACCTCCAGTCCCTGCGCGAGGGCGTGCTCGCCGGCGAGCTCGCAGAGATCGACCCGCCCGAGAAGGTCGCGGAGGCCGTGGCCCGCACGCTCGAGAACCGCGGCGCCTACAGCCTGCGCCCCGTCATCAACGCGACCGGCGTGGTCCTGCACACCAACCTCGGTCGCTCGCCGCTCGGCGAGGCCGTGGCCGAGCACGTGGCCGAGGTCGCCGCCGGCTACTGCAACCTCGAGTACAACCTGGAGCGCGGTGAGCGCGGCTCGCGCTACAACCACATTGAGCGCATCATCTGCGAGATCACGGGCGCCGAGGCGGCCATGGTCGTGAACAACAACGCCGGCGCCGTCTTCCTGATGCTCAACACGCTCTGCAAGGGCCAGGGCGTCGCGGTCTCGCGCGGCGAGCAGGTCGAGATCGGCGGCTCCTTCCGCGTGCCCGAGATCATGGTGCAGAGCGGTGCCCGCCTGATCGAGGTCGGCACCACCAACAAGACCCACGAGGCGGACTACGCCCGTGCCATCAGCGAACAGGGCGCCTCCGCCCTCCTCAAGGTCCACCCCTCCAACTTCGCGATGATCGGCTTCACGGAGTCCGTCTCCGTGGCGCAGCTCTCCGACCTCGCGCGCGACTCCGGGGCCCTCGTCCTCTACGACATGGGCTCGGCGCCCCTCTTCCCCAACGAGGTCGCCGGCCTCGACAACCAGGAGACCATCCGTGGCGTCCTCAGGGACGGCGCGGACGTCGTGTGCTTCTCGGGCGACAAGCTCGCGGGCTCCGCGCAGGGCGGCATCCTGGTGGGCAGGCGCGACCTCATCGAGCGCATCCGCGCCAACCAGCTCACCCGCATGCTTCGCATCGACAAGCTCTCGCTAGCCGCTCTCGAGATGACCATGCAGCTCTGCCGCGATCCCAGGCTCGCGCGCCGCGAGGTACCCGTCGTGCGGATGCTATCCATGACCGCCGACGAGCTCAGGGGTCGCGCCGAGGCCCTCGACGAGGCCATCGCCGCCATCGGTGGCGTCGAGCACGAGGTCGTCGCCGTGAAGGACGAGCCCGGCGGCGGCTCGCTGCCCGACGTCCTTCTCGACGGCTACGCCGTGAGCGTGACCGTGGCGGGCCTTGCCCCCGCCGAGCTGGAGCGACGCCTCCGCGAGGCGCCCACGCCGATCGTCGCGCGCGTGAGCAAGGAGCAGGTGCTCCTCTCCGCCCGCACCATCATGGACGGCGACGTCGAGCGCGTCTGCGCCGCCCTCTCCGAGATCGCGCAGGTCGGCGGCGAGGAGCCGCCCGCGGGAGGTGCTGAGCGATGAAGCACGTCGTCATCGGAACCGCGGGCCATGTAGACCACGGCAAGACCTGGCTCACGCGCGCCCTGACGGGCGTCAACACGGACCGCCTCGAGGAGGAGCAGCGCCGCGGCATCACGCTCGACCTCGGCTTCGCGCAGCTCGAGCTTCCCAACGGCCAGGACGCCAGCATCGTCGACGTGCCGGGCCACGAGAAGCTCGTGCGCAACATGATCGTCGGCGCCACGGGCATCGACGTGGTCCTGCTCGTCGTCGCGGCCGACGAGGGCTTCATGCCTCAGACGCAGGAGCACCTCGACATCCTCCAGCTGCTCGACGTCAAGAGCGGCATCATCGTCCTCACCAAGAAGGACCTCGTGGACGACGACTGGCTGCAGGTCGTGACCGAGGACACCCGCGAGCGCGTCAAGGGCACCTTCCTCGAGAACGCCCCCGTCATCCCCGTGTCCGCCGAGACGGGCGAGAACATCGAGCTGCTCAAGCGCGAGATCGTGAAGATCGTGGAGCACGCGGACCTCAAGCGCACCGACAACCCCTTCCGCCTCCCGGTGGACCGCGTCTTCACCAAGAAGGGCTTCGGCACCATCGTGACCGGCACCCTCGTGGACGGGACGCTACGCATGGGCGACGTCGCCGACGTCTACCCCCAGGAGGTCACCGCCAAGGTGAGGGGGCTCCAGACCCACAACGTCGCCCAGCCGGAGGTCTACGCCGGCATGCGCGTCGCCGTCAACCTGACGGGCGTGGACACCTCCGTTATCCGTCGCGGCTGCACCGTGGCCGCCCCGGAGTCGATGCTGCAGGCGAGCCAGGTCGCGGTCAGGCTCAACCTCCTCCCCGACAGCCCCTACGACGTGCGCAACTCCTCCCAGCTGCACTTCTACCACGGCACGCAGGAGCTCATGGCGAAGGTCCGCCTGCTCGACCGCGACGTGCTCGAGGCCGGCGACAGCTGCTTCGCCCAGCTCACCCTCAACAAGGAGCTGACGATGAGGAACCAGGACAAGTTCATCGTCCGGTTCTTCTCGCCCGTGGTGACCGTCGGCGGCGGCGAGATCCTCGAGCCGACCAGCCGCAAGCTGCGCCGCAACGACCAGCGCGTCCTCGCCCACCTTGCCCACCTCGCGTGGGCTCCGGAGGACCGCGCCCGCCAGATCGTGCTCGACGCGGGCATTCACCCGCTCTCCGTCGCGGAGGTGGCCTCGCTCGCCGGCATGTCGGAAGGCAGCGTCCAGACCACCCTCGACAAGTTCGTGGAGCAGGGCTCCATCGAGCGGATCGGCCAGGGCTACGTGAGCGAGGAGGCCCTGCAGGAGCTCTCCGCCGCCACGGCCAAGCTGGTCGGCAACTACCACAGGACCCACACCCTGGACGACGGCATGAGCCTCGGCGAGCTGCGCCAGAGGATCTACCCCAAGAGCCAGTCGCTCGCCAACGCGCTCATCGACTGGCTCCAGGCCCACGGGGTCATCGAGCAGTCCGGCGGCATCGTGCGCATCCCGGGCTTCGAGCCCACCTTCACGGACGTGCAGCGCAAGATGCTCGACCAGCTTGACGAGTTCTACCTCAAGGCCGACCTCGAGCCGCCCACCAACGAGGAGGTCACCCAGGCCTTCCAGGACAGGCACGGCACCTTCAACGAGGTCATGGCCCACATGCTCAAGCGGGGAACGCTCGTGGCGCTCTCGCCCACGACCTCGGTGCACCGCAGCGCCTACGCCAAGGCCCTCTCGACCTTCATGGGCATGTTCGCCGAGTCGAGCACCGTCGCCATCGGCGACTTTCGCACCAAGCTGGGCGTCTCGCGCAAGTACGCCCAGCTCTACCTCGAGTACTTCGACGCCTGTCACATCTCCAAGATGGTCGACGGTGTCCGTGTGCTGGTCAAGCCAAACTTCAGCTAGAAGGGAGAACGTACATGAGCGAGAAGACCGTCGAGGTGGACGCGATCGGGCTGGCATGCCCCACGCCCGTCGTCAAGACCGTCAAGGCCATCAAGGGCCTGGAGGGCGCCGGCGTCGTGAGGACCCTCGTCGACAACGAGATCGCGGTCAAGAACCTCTCCAAGCTCGCGTCCGACAAGGGCTACGGCTTTGAGTCCAAGCAGCTCGAGGACGGCAACTTCGAGGCGACCCTGACCGTCAGCGGCTCCGAGGCCCCCGCGAGCGAGTCCGACGCCGACTTCGCCGACCCCTCCAAGAGGAAGGCCGTCGTCGTGATCTCCTCCGACATGATGGGCACGGGCGAGGAGGAGCTGGGCCACAGCCTGCTCAAGAACTTCATCTACTCCCTGACGCAGGAGGACGTCCTGCCGTCCACCATCCTGTTCTACAACAGCGGCGTCCGCATGACCTGCGAGGGCTCGCCCGCGCTCGACGACCTCAAGCAGCTCGCCGCCGCCGGGGTCGAGATCCAGTCCTGCGGCATCTGCCTCAACTACTACGGCCTGACCGAGAAGCTCGCGGTCGGCGAGGTCACCAACATGTACGCCATCGCCGGCAAGCAGCTCGAGGCCTCCGTGGTCGTCAGGCCGTAGCGGACGGCCCCTTGGCGGTGCGCAGCCGGGTGCGGACCGGGCGGCGCGTCCGCGCGAGAACCCACGGGAGGGCGAGGCCTGCTCGCCCTCCCTTTCTCTTAGGGAGGAGAAGCGATGATCTACCTAGACAACGCCGCGACGACCATGCGCAAGCCGCCCGAGGTGGCGGAGGCCGTCGCGCGGGCGCTCCAGACGATGGGCAACGCCTCGCGCGGGGCGACCAAGGCGTCGCTGGCCGCCTTCCGGGTAGACTACGTCGCCAGGGAGCAGCTCGCCCGGCTCCTCGGCTGCCCGCGCCCGGACCACGTGGCCTTCGCGAGCAACTCCACCGAGGCGCTCAACGTGGCGATCATGGGCCTCGTCGACGCGGGCGCGCGGGTGGTGGGCACCGACCTCGAGCATAACTCCGTGCTGAGGCCGCTCTACCGCCTGCGCGACGAGCGCGGGGCGGACCTCGCCTTCGCGCGCGCCGACGAGCGGGGCAACCTCGACTACGAGGACCTCGAGCGCCTCGTCACCCCGGGCACGAGGCTGGTGGCGGTGACCCACGGCTCGAACGTGACGGGCAACATGGTCGACGTCGCCCGCGTCGTCGACATCGCGCACGCCGCCGGCGCCCTCGTGGTCGTCGACGCGTCGCAGACCGCGGGCAGCCACGAGGTCAGCCTCGAGGGCACCGGCGCGGACGTCGTCTGCTTCACCGGCCACAAGGGCCTCATGGGGCCCCAGGGCACGGGCGGCCTCTGCGTCGCCGAGGGCGTGGAGATCCGCCCGTTCAAGGTGGGCGGCACGGGCGTCCACTCCTACTCGGAGACCCAGCCCGAGGAGTATCCGACGCGCCTCGAGGCGGGCACACTCAACAGCCACGGCATCGCCGGGCTCTCCGCGGCGCTCGACTTCATCGAGCGAGTCGGCGTGAAGGCCATCGGGGACCACGAGGAGGGGCTCATGAGGAGCTTCTACGAGCAGGTCCGCGCCATCGACGGCGTCACGGTCTACGGCGACTTCGACGTGGCGGAGCGCTGCGCGATCGTGTCGCTCAACGTGCGCGACTACAGCTCCTCGGCGGTGGCCGACGAGCTCGGCGAGCGCTACGGCATCGCCACCAGGCCAGGTGCCCACTGCGCGCCGAGGATGCACCGCGCGCTGGGGACGGTCGAGCAGGGCGTCGTGCGCTTCAGCTTCTCCTGGTACAGCACGGAGGAGGAGGTCGACGCCGCCGTCGCCGCCGTGCGGGAGATCGCCCGCTAGGCGTGGGGGAGAAGGACCTGGGAGAAGGGGGGCCGGCCGCGGCGTTAGCCGCGGCCGGCCCCTGCCCGTACGGAGACCGATGGCTTCGGGCGCCTTGGGCGCTCCGGCGCCGGAGCCCGCGGCCTGAGGCGCTCGTCGGGTGACCGCGCTAGCGTCCGCGGAGGTCGCCCAGGGCGCCGGCCGCGCTCACAACGCCCGCGAAGACGAGGGCCACGCCGCAGACGACCATCGAGAAGCTCGCCATCGCGCGGGGCGCGAGCATCACGAGGGCGCCGAAGACGACGGTCGCGACGGCGCCCGCGAGGCCCAGGCTCGCGCCGGGCAGCCCCAGCGCCCGCGAGGCGTTGGCGGCGAAGAGCGAGTTGAGGCCCGCCACCATCACGAAGACGCCCAGGAGCAGGAAGACCCAGGCCACGAAGAAGCCGGGCTGGGTCACGATCGCCAGGCCGAGCAGGGTGCAGGGGATGCCGACGTAGAGCTCGGCCTGGGAGAGGATCGCCTCGAGGTTCGCGAAGGCCGCGGCGAGCGAGACGACGCCGAACACGAGGACGGCCCATCCCAGCAGCTTGGTGACGGTCAGCATGGACCCGTAGGGGTTGGAGAGGACGGCCGCGCCCAGCAGGATGGCGATGACGCCGCCGACGAGGCGCACCGCCTTGGACTGCTCGATCTTCATACCAGGCTCCTAACTGGGCGCGCGGGGCGCCCCTCGAAGCGCGCGGCGACCCCTAGAGAAGGGGTATGCCGTAGACGACCAGGGAGAACACGAAGCTCGCGATCGCGAGCAGGGCGCAGATGCCGATGGAGCCGATCAGGAGCCCGAGCGACGTCTTGAGCGTCGCGGAGACGTCCTGGTTGGTCTTGCGGAGCGCCTCGTAGGCGCCCTGGAGCGACTCGCAGTAGAGCTTGGCGGCACGGACGTCCTCGTCCGGGGCCGTCGCGCGCCCGCCTGCGGGCCCGGTCGCGGGGACGCCGTCGAGCCCGTCGAGCCTGCGGGCGAGCATCTTGGGGTCGGGGGTGCCCGAGTCGCCGGGCCTCAGCCTGGAGGCGGCCACGAGGATGAAGCTCGCGACGAGGAGCAGCAGCGCCACGAGGTAGGCGGCGGCGAAGGGCGCCATGCCCAGGATGTAGGAGCCCGAGCCCGTGAAGAGGCGAGCCACCTCGACGGCGGCGAGCAGCGGTATGCACAGGAGCAGCGTCGTGGAGGTCCTGCCCAGGGAGGCCGCGCGGTCGCGCTCGAGGTCGAGGGAGGTGTCGGCCAGGGCTGCCATGCGCCCCGCCAGGGCGGAGAAGCCCTGGCGCCCCGTCACGACTTCGGCCTGCGCGCCCGCGGCGCCGGCCGCCGCGTCGGTGGCGCCGTCCTTCTCGCCCGCACCCTCTGGTGTCGCGACGGCAACGCCGTCCTTCTCGTCCGGACGCGCGCTAGCGCGCCTCGCGTCGTCTCCTGCCATGGGCCGCTCTCCCTTCGACGTCCGGCCGGGGTTGTCGTCCCGGCTACCCGTAGGCCACATGATAGCGGCCGCGCGCTACGCGCGCATGAAGGCGGGCAGGGCGTCCTCGCCCGTCTCGTTGTGGCGCCGCGCGGCGTCCGCGATCTGCTCCAGGGCGACGGCGACGCCGTCCTCGGCGCTCGCGCCCACGTGCCAGCGGGCCGCCGCGGAGGCGTTGGCGTTGGCGTTGGCCACGGCGCAGGAGTTGGGGAAGCGCTCGAGCATGCCGAGGTCGTTGTCGGCGTCGCCGAAGACGCAGACCTCCTCGTCGCCGAGGCCCAGCACGCGCTGGAGGATCGCGACGCCCTCGGCCTTGCCCCAGCCCTTGGGGGAGACGTCGAGCCAGTGCACGACCGTGTTGGGGAAGACGAGGTCGGGGCAGAGCGCGGAGAGGCGCTCCGCCAGGCGCGGGAGCAGGTCGTCGTCCATCACGATGATGCCGGCCTTGATGACGGGGTAGTCGGGCAGGGTGCGGTGGTGGCTGCCGCCGCAGATGAAGGCGCGCTCGTACATCTCGCCCAGGGCGTCGCGCGTGTCGCCGACCCAGTCGCCGAAGGCATTGTCGCGGTAGGTGATGAGGGCGCAGCCCCTGAGGGGCGCGACGACGCGCTCGACCTCGCGGAGCTGGTCGCGCGGGAGGGTCTTCTCGTACACGACCTCGCCGAGGTAGTAGACCTTCTGGCCGTTCACGAGGACGCCGGTGTTGAACAGGCTCTTGTCGCCGTCGAAGAAGCTCGCGATCTCGCCGCGGTCGCGGCCGCTCGCGGGGCCGAAGTCGACGCCCTGCTCCTGGCAGGCCCTGATTGCCGCGACCGTCCTCGGGGAGGCCGCCTTTCGGCCGAAGGGCACCAGGGTGTTGTCCATGTCTGAGAGGGCGAGGCGAATCATGGGGCTCCAGACTCTCGGGTGTGGGTTGCCGGTCCGGCGGCCGCGCCGGCGGGCGCCGTCGCTCACATGGTAGCGCTCGCGGCCGGCGCTCGCGGCCGGGCGCCGGCTAGGCCAGCGGCTCCACGTGCAGCGGGAGGCCGTCCACGAACAGGGGCGCGACCTCGCCCGCGACGAGGGGGCGCACGTAGTCCGCGAAGTCGCTGGTCACGTCCATGCCGTCCTCGCGGATCCACGCCGCGGGCACGCGGCGCTCCGCGTTGGCGACGGCGGAGACGTCCGCGAGGCCGTAGGAGACGAGGTAGGGGGAGTTCCCCTCGCGGCGGATCGCGGGCATGACGCCCGTCTCGCCCGCGGCCGCCGCGCGCACGGCGACGCCGCCCAGGGCGGCGGCCTCCGCGAGGTCGCACGCGCTCGCGAGGTGGCTCGCGCAGCGCTGCAGGGTCGAGAGCTCGACGGCGCGGGTCTTGACGCCCAGGCGCTCGCCGAGGAGCTGGGCGAGGTGGCGGCCGGTGCCGGAGAGCGCCGCTGCGTGGCCGAAGGCGTCGGTCCTCACGGCGCCCGTCGGGGGCTCGCACATGAGGGAGCCGTCCGGGCGGCGCGCGCCCTCGCTCGCGGCGACGACCACGCAGCGCTTGCGGGCGAGCAGCCCCCGCACGGCCTCGACCAGCGCGTCCTCCGAGACGGGGGCCTCGGGCAGGAGGATGAGGTCGGGGTGGCCCAGGCCGTCTTGGCGCGCGAGGCAGGAGGCGCCGGCCAGCCAGCCGGCGCCGCGGCCCATGACCTCGACCACGAGGACGTTGGGGAGGTCGTAGACGGAGGCGTCGCGGCCGAGCTCGGCCACCGAGGTCGCGACGAACTTGGCGGCCGAGCCGAAGCCCGGCGTGTGGTCGGTGCCCTCGAGGTCGTTGTCGATGGTCTTGGGCACGCCGACGAAGCGGACGGGGCTTCCTGCGCGCGCCCCCCAGGCGGAGAGCTTGGCGATCGTGTCCATGGAGTCGTTGCCGCCGATGTAGAGGACCGCGTCCACGCGGCGCGCCTCGAGGGTACGGAAGAGGCGCTCGTAGGTGGCGGGGTCGGCGTCGGCGTCCGGGAGCTTGTAGCGGCAGCTCCCCAGGTAGCTCGCCGGCGTCTGGCGGAGGAGCTCGAGGCTCGCCGCGTCCGGGAGCGTCCGTGCGAGGTCGACGACGTCGTCGGCGAGGAGGCCCTGGACGCCGTGGCGCATGCCCCAGGCCTCGGCGCCGAGCGCGCGGGCGGTCTGAACCACCCCCGCGAGGCTCGCGTTGATGGCGGCGGTGGGGCCGCCCGACTGGCCGACGAGGACGCGCGCGTTCCAGCTCATGGGAACCTCCGGGGTCGTGGATGGGGCGTTGCGGACGTGCTGGGTGGGCGCGGGGAGCCGGCCCGAGCCGGCGCGGGACTAGCGCCTGGGCGGCACGGTGCAGCGCAGGAAGACGGACATGGCGACGACGACCAGCGAGATCGAGACTCCGAGCACGAGGAGGCTCTCCCCGGCCTTGCCGCGCAGGACCTCGCCGAAGAAGAACACAACGAGCATGACCACGACGACGCGCGCGATCCGCTCCTTGATGTCGTCGAAGTCGTGGAAGGAGAGCCAAGGGGGCAGCGGCGTGCGGTCGGTCACGAAGAGCGAGAAGAGGCCGAGCGAGGTCATGTAGAGGACGGTCGAGAGCAGGAAGAAGTCCGTGTACTCGACGAACTCGACCGAGAGGTTGACGAGGTCGGAGTGGCCGGCGAGGATGCCTGCCAGCGTCCGGAGGAGGTCTGCGACCGTGACGAGCGAGAAGCTCACGGACATGAGGAGCAGCGCCGTGGCGGGCACGACCGTGACGAGGCGCATCCACGAGACCGCGTTGGCGAAGCGAAGGACGCCCCGCTGGCGCTTGGACCCCTCCGGCAGGAGCTGGGTGTCGTCCCTTTGGACCGCGTCCCTCTCGTCCCGGTGCCTAGAGCAGCGCACGGGCGGCCTCGAGGGCCTTGTCGTAGTCGGGGTGCTCGGTGTTCTCGGCAACGTACTCGACGTAGCGGACCACGTCGTCCTTGTCGATGACCACGATGCCGCGGTTCAGCAGCATGAGCTCCTCGATGAGGAAGCCGTAGGCCAGGCCGAAGTGGTGGCCGTTGTAGTCGGAGACGACGACGGCGTTGTCGATGCCCTTGGCCGCGCAGAAGCGGCCCTGGGCGAACGGCAGGTCGCAGCTGATGGTGATCACAGCGGTGTCGGCGAGCTTGCCGGCCTCCTGGTTGAAGCGGACGGTCTGCAGCTCGCAGACGCCGGTATCGACAGAGGGCACGACGCTCACGAGCTTGACCTTGCCCTCGACGTCGGCGAGCGAGAAGGGCGTGAGGTCCTGCTTGACGCAGGTGAAGGCGGGCGCCTTGTCGCCGACCTTGACCTCGTGGCCGAGCAGGGTGACGGGCTTTCCGGCGAACGTGGTGACGGAGCGCTTCTCCATGCTGGTTCCTCTCTCTCGGGCCGCGGACGCGGCCGGATCGGACAAATGCGACAGAATCAGTGCCATTGTAGCCGCCCGCCGCGCCCGTACGCGTGCGCCCACCGAGAAACCCCGCCGCTCGCCCGTCTGCCGTGGTGTCATGCAGGACGTACGAGATGCAGACCGTACGCGGGGGAGTCGGGGCGCTTACGGAAGGGTGGCAGACTTGCCTTCCGGACGTAGGCCGAGGAGAGGGGATGCGATGAACGCAGACGAGAGGCGCGCGGACGAGTGGGACCTCGCGGAGGGGGAGGAGGGCCCGGGGGCCCTGCCCGACGCGCCGGCGGAGGAGCCGGCGCGCGGCGCCTACCACCGCGGCCCCGTCATCATGCGCGGGCCCATGGTCCCCAGCACCACGACGGCGAGCCACCTGCTCTCCAACGAGGGTGGCACGGACTGGCTCCACATGGACCCCTGGCGCGTCCTGCGCATCCAGGCGGAGTTCGTGGACGGCTTCGGCGCGCTCGCCGAGCTGGGGCCGGCGGTCGCGGTCTTCGGGTCGGCGCGGACCCCGAGGTCAGACCCCATGTACCACGCGGCCTGCCGCGTGGCGAGGAGGATCGCGGGCGAGGGCGTGGCCGTGATCACCGGCGGCGGCCCCGGCATCATGGAGGCCGCCAACTTCGGCGCCTCGCAGGTCGGCGGCAAGTCCGTGGGGCTGGGCATCGAGCTGCCCGCCGAGCCTGGCGTCAACGACTACGTGAACCTGGGCATGAACTTCCGCTACTTCTTCGTGCGAAAGACCATGTTCGTCAAGTACTCGTCGGCCGCCATCGTCTTCCCGGGTGGGTTCGGCACCCTCGACGAGGCCTTCGAGCTGCTCACCCTCGTCCAGACGCACAAGATCGCCCGCACGCCCGTGGTCTTCTTCGGCACCTCCTACTGGGGCGGGCTCATGGGCTGGCTCGAGGGGGAGGTCGTGGAGTCCGGCTGCATCTCGCCGCTCGACCCGGAGCTCTTCGTGGTCACGGACGACGAGGACCGGGCCGTGCGGATCGCCCTGGGCGGCATCGAGCGCTGACGCCTCCGGCCCCTACATGACCCGCGTGCTCTCGAGCCGCTCGGCGACCCAGCGGTTGAGGCGCACGACGGGCTTGCGCAGGGCGAGCCCGAGCACGAGCGAAGGGGCGAGGAAGCCGCAGAGCCCCGCGAGCTCCGTGGCCCAGACGTTGCCGTAGAAGCCGGCGACGCACTCGTGCATCGCGGAGATGGCGTGGACGAAGGGCAGGTAGGGGTAGGCGGCCTGGAAGGGGGCCGGCAGCATCTCCACGGGGAAGGTGCCGCCCGAGCCGGCCACCTGGATGACCAGCAGGAAGACGCAGACCGCCTTGCCCACGTCGCCGAAGCTCACCGTGAGCGCGTACATGACGTTCACGAACACGAGGGAGGCGACGAGGCAGGTGGCGACGAAGGCGAGCGGGTGCTCGCACTGGATTCCCAGGTAGAAGAGGTCGCCGAGGGAGACGAGCGCCGCCTGCAGGAGCCCGAGGACGCAGAAGACGCCGAGGCGCCCCAGGTAGCGGTGGCGCGGGGCCGCCCCGCCCACTGCCGCGGCCTCGCGGTCGGAGACGTCGACGCGCAGCATGGCCACCAGGACGATGGCGCCGACCCACAGCGAGAGCGTGGTGTAGAAGCCCGCCATCGCGGAGCCGTTGTTGGCGACGGGGTAGATGGCGACGCGGTCGAGCGAGACCGGCGAGGCGAGAAACTCCGCGAGGTCGCGCGGGCCGGCCGACAGGATCTGCCGCACCTGCCCGGCGTCGCCCGAGCCGGCCGCGTCCTTGAGCGAGGCCGAGAGGCCGTCGAGGTCGTCGGCCGTCTGCGACACCTTGGCGGCGACGCCGGTGAGCGACTCCTCGAGCCCGCGCAGGTCGGAGACCGCCCTGCCGGAGGTCTCCCGCAGGGAGGCCGTGGTGGAGGCGAGCTCGTCGGAGATGCCCGCGGCGTCGGTCGCGGCGGCGTCGACCTTGTCTGCCAGGGCGTCCACCGAGGGCCTGAGGTCCGTGCGGTAGGACCGCCTGAGCCCGTCGACGCCCTCGCGCCCCTGCGAGACCAGCTCGTGCGCAGCGGCGCGGTCCTGGGAGACGTCCGCCACGCCGCCGTCGATGGCGTCCTTGGCGGAGAGGAGCCGGTCGCGCAGGGAGGAGAGCCTGGTGGCGATGGCGTCGGCCTGGGAGGCGGCGCCCTCGGCGAGGCGCCGCGCGGGCGGGTCGAGCTCCTTGGCGACCTCGTCCAGGGACTCGGCGAGGCCGGCGTAGGCGGCGCGCTCGGCGTCGACGCGCCCCGCGAGGGAGGAGAGCTCGTCCGAGCCGTGGGAGGCCGAGGTTGCGGCGGCGTCGAAGGCCCGGTCGATTGCGGCGTCGAGGGAGTCGAGGCTGGTCGCGCCCGAGTCGAGCGCGGACGCGATCGCGGCAGCCGAGCCGTCCAGGGCGTCGCCGGCGCCCCGGACGCCCTCCGCGCTCTCCGAGAGCGCCCTCGTGGGGGTGTCCGCCGCCTCGCCGGTGGCCCCGACGAGGTCGCTGGAGCTCTCGACGAGGTCGGCGGCGGAGGAGACGAGGCGGGCGTAGGCCGAGACGTGCCCGGAGACCGCGCGCAGCTCGGTCGCGCCGGAGTCGACCGAGCGCTCGAGGGAGGCGGCGAGGTCGAGCACCTCGTCGTCGTTGAGGTAGTTCTGGAGGTTGGCCAGCGTGCTCGCGCCGACCTCGCCCACGGTCTCGGTGAAGGTCTCGCGGATGTCGGACTGCACGGACGCCACGGCCTTGTCCGTCACGATCGGCGCGATGGCGTTGCGCTTCTCGTTCGTCTCGTAGGTGAGGGTGGCGGGGTGGACGTCTTCGGAGGCGACCGAGAGCAGGGAGGAGGTGAAGTCCTCCGGGATCAGGATCGCCGCGTAGTACCTCCCGGAGCGCACGCCCTCCTCGGCCTCCTCGCGCGAGGTGACCTCGTAGCCGATCTTGTCGCTCGTGCGCAGCTTCGCGGCGACGTCCTCGCCGAGGTTGAGGGTCATGGGCAGGCTCTTGGAGGTGTAGCCCTCGTCGTCGTTGGCCACGGCGACGCGCAGGCCCTTGGTGTTGCCGTAGGGGTCCCAGCTGCCGGCGATGTTGAACCAGGCGTAGAGGGAGGGGATGACGACCAGGCCGACGCAGACCACGAGCGCGATCACGTTGCGCGTGGCGTTGCGGGCGTCCAGGCAGAAGATGCGCCAGACCTTCCTCATCGCGTGTCACCTCCCCTCCCGGCCGCGTCGTCCGCGCCGGCGTCCCCCTCGTCCTCGTAGCGGCAGGCGACCGTGGCGTCGGCCCCCGCCGCCGTGGGCCCGCCCGCGAAGGCGCCCCCCCGATCGTCGAGCTCCCTGCCGAGGAGGGAGAAGACCTCGTCGGTGGTGAGGCTCGCCACGGCCATGCGCCTCTCGAGCGAGTCGTGGAGGTACTCGGTCACGATGAGCAGCGCGCACAGGGCCACGATCGTGACGATCCAGAGCACGAAGAGCGGCAGCTTGGCGGGCTGCGGCGAGACGAGCATCGCCACCGCGAGGCCGATCGGCAGCGCGAGGAGGCTGACGAAGCCGCGCCGCTGGATCTGGGGGTAGCGGCGGCCGAAGCGCTCGAGCGAGCGGGCGAGGCGCCGGCGGTACTCCTCGGAGTGCATGAGGGTGCGGGCGAACAGGGCGAGGCGGTAGTGCTCGACCTCGGTGCCGTAGCGCTCGCAGATCATGAGGTCGGTGTCGGCCAGGCGGCGGTCGAAGAGGACGTTCACGTTGATGAGCGGGCGCCTGAGGGCGACCCCGACGACCAGCGCCGGCACGAGGAAGAGGAGCAGCATGAGGAGGTTGGTCGCGAAGTAGGAGCCGTACGCACCGGCGACGGCCTCGCGCATGGCGTCGATGCCGTAGGTGAAGGGCAGCCACGGGTGGATGGCCTGGAAGAAGACGGGCATCATCTCGATGGGGTAGGTGCCCGCCGAGCCGGGGATCTGCAGGATGACGAGGAGGACGCAGAGCGCCTTGCCCACGTGCTTGAACGCGACCGAGAAGGCGTAGATCAGGTTCACGTAGACGAAGGACTCGACGAGCCCCGCGAGCACGAAGAGCGCCGGGCTCACGCACTGGATGCCGAGGGCCAGGTCGCCCAGGCAGCAGATGAGCCCCTGCAGCTCGCCGAGGGCGACGAAGAGCAGCCAGCGGCCGAAGTAGCCCTGCCACGGCTTGAAGCGCCCCACGCCCTCGCCGTCGACCTCCACCTTGTAGATGGCGACCAGCACGAAGCCGCCCACCCACAGCGCGAGGTTGGTGTAGAAGGGCGCCACGCCGGAGCCGTAGTTGGCGACGGGGAAGACGGGCCGCTCGTCGATCGTGACGGGGGAGGACATGAACGCGGCGACGGCGGAGGCGTCCGTCCGGCCGAGCTCGTCGATCCTCGCGAGGGCCTCGGAGGACTGGACGGCCGCCACGTCGGTCGCGACGCCGTCGAGCGCCTCGCGGACGCTCGCGAGCTCGTCCTGGGTGAGGCCGAGCGCCTCGTCGGCGTCGGCGAGCGTGCCGTCGAGCTGCGCGAGGACCGCCTCGGCCTGCTCGATGGTGGGGCGCACGCCCCCGAGGCCGCCCGTGAGGCCGCCCGCCGCCGAGGAGAGGGAGTCGAGCGCCCCGTCGAGCGCGGGCAGGGCGGTGGAGGTCAGCGCGACCTGGGCGTCGAGCACGGAGGAGGACGTGGTGCCGACGGCGCCGTCGATGGTGGAGGAGAGGCCCGAGACCGCGGCGGCGTCCGCCTTGAGGCCGTCGGAGGCCGTCTGGAGGCTCGCCACGAGCCGCTCGTCGGCCTCCTGCCGGCCCCTGAGCTCCTCGAGCAGGGCGTCCCACCTCGGCCGCAGCGACTCGCCCACGGAGGGCGTGATCTCTTCGAGCTGGTCGAGAAGGGCCTTGTTCTCCTCGTTCAGCCCGCGCGCCTGCGCGAGGTAGCCGTCGACGGTGGACTGGGCCGCGGCCACGCGGCCGGAGACGGTGCCGATGGCGGCGTTGGTCCTGCCGGAGACCCCCGTCGCCAGCGACGACGCCTCGGCGAGGGTGGTCGAGAGGCTCCGCGCGAGCCCCGCCCTGCCGCTCCGGGCGCTCGCGAGCTCGTCGGTCGCCTCGGCGAGGGTGGTGCTGGCGCCGTCGGCGGCCCCGGCGAGGGAGTCGAGGGTTCCCGCCGCCGAGGACGCGGTGGTGCGCGCCGAGGAGATGGTCTCCCGCGCGCCCGCGATCTTCTCCTCGAGGTCGGAGAGGGTGCCTGACGCCTCGCGCAGGCGGCTCCCCGCCCCCTCCGCGGCCTCGTTCGCGCTGGCGCTGACCTGGTCGCCGGCGCCCTGCATCTTCTCGATCACGACCTTGCTCGCCGTGGCGACGAAGGTCTCGTCGATCTTGGACTCGATCGTGTTGGCGCCCGTGTCGGTGACCTTGGGGGCGATGGGGTTGAGCTTCTCGTTTACGTAGTAGGTGACCTTCGGCGAGGAGACGTCGCCCGAAAGCACGCCGGAGAGCTCCTGGGTGAAGGTCTCGGGGAGTACGATGGCGGCGAAGTAGCGGCCCGAGGTCACGCCGTCGACCGCCTCGCTCTCGTCCACGAACTGCCAGTCGAGCTGGTCGTTCTCGCCGAGCTCCTGGACGACCATGTCGCCGGCGTCCACGAAGCCCATCCCGGCGACCTCGGCGCCCCGGTCGTTGTTGGCCACGGCGACCGAGACGCCCTGGGTGTTCTTGTAGGGGTCCCAGTTGGCGAGGACGTTGAGCCAGGCGTAGAGCGACGGGATGACGCAGACGCCGAGGGTGACGACGACGGCCACCGGGTTCCTGAGGATGCGCCTGAGGTCGCGCCTGAAGATCTGGAGTGCCTTTTCCACGGGGTTCTCCTGGGTCCGGGGATTGGGTGGGGGCGGCGTGCCCTGGCGGGCGGCGGCCGCGCCGGGCGCGTCGCGTGGGCGCCCTCGGTCCGGCGTCGCGTGACGTGAACTCCTTGTGTGCGCGCGGGACCCTCCTACTCTACCCCAGGCGCCTGTGGATAATGCAGGGTACGAATTCGGGAGAAAGCGGTCTTCATGCGAAGCCTCCGGGACGCCGTGGACCGGCGCTACCTCAAGGTCGCCGCCTACGGCGTCTGCGCGGCCCTCCTCACCCTGCTCGCCGGCCTGCTGCTCTACCACTCCGGCGCCTTCTGGAGGGTCCTGCTCGACGTCGTCGGCTCGATCATGCGGCCGCTGTGCCTCGGCCTGCTCGTCGCCTACCTCCTGAGCCCCGTGGTGGGCATGGTCGAGCGGCACCTGCCCTTCAGGAGCAGGGCGGTGAGGCGCGACCTCGCCGTGGCCCTTACCGTCGTCATGGTGCTCGCGGTGGTGGTCGTGCTCATGTTCGCCACCCTGAGCGCGCTCCTGAGGCAGATCCAGGAGGTGCGCCTGGAGGACCTCAACTACGTCTACACCGAGCTGACCAGCCGCTACCGGGACTTCGCGGACATGGCGGTCGAGCAGCTCGCCAAGGCCGGCATCTCGCTGGACAGCGTCACGTCGCGCGTCGCCAGGATGCTCTCCGGCGCGCCGGAGGCCCTCTCCACCGCGCTCTTCTCGGTCATCTTCGCGGTGTACTTCCTCGTCGACGGCGAGAACATCGGCGCCTACTGGAAGCGCGCCTTCCGCGTGCTGGTGGGCGAGAAGGGCCGGGCGGTCGCCAGGCGCATGGCGGGGGAGGCCCAGGAGGTCTTCTCCGGCTACCTGCGCGGGCAGTTCCTCGACGCCGTCCTGGTGGGCGTCGAGGCGAGCGTCGCCCTCACCGTGGCGGGCGTGCCCTACGGCGCCATGATCGGCATCCTCACCGGCCTGGGCAACCTGATCCCCTACCTCACGGGCTTCGTGGGCTACGGCACGCTGGCCGTCTCGTGCCTCGCCGCGGGCGACCTGCACAGGCTCGTGGTGGGCGGCGTGCTGCTCGCCGTCATCCTCGTCGTCGACTCCAACGTCGTGAACCCCAGGCTCCTGGGCACGACCGTCAAGGTGCACCCGCTGCTGGTCATCGCCTCCCTGATCGCGGGCGGCACGATCGGGGGCATCCTCGGCATGCTCGTGGCCGTCCCCGTCGGCGCCTTCGTGAAGCTGCAGTTCGACCACTACCTCGACGCGCGCGCCGCCCGGGCGGCGCGGCAGGCGGGCTCCGGCGAGGCCGTCGCCGCGCCCGACTGCGCCGAGCCCGGGTCGACGGAGGCGTAGGGCGCCGGCCGGCGGGAGCCCGGGGCGCAAGCCGGCCCGGGGCCTCGGGCCGGCGGGCTTGCGCGCCCCGCGCGCCCGCGCACGTTACAGCGCGTTGACGGCTTCCGCACGACGGGGTCCGAGGGCCTAAGGTTCTTCTCGACCACCCTCCCCGTCCACCCAGGAGGTCCCATGACGGCCGACAAGAGCATCCGCCCGCAAGAGCCCTGCCCGGGGCGCGCCCCCTTCAGGCTCCCCGCCTACCACGAGCCCGACTTCTCGGCGCCCGCGCTCGCGTCGGCGCCCGACGCGCGCCTCGCCGTGGTCGAGCAGGACGGCGTGGCCCCCGAGGGCTTCCACAGCACGTCGATGTACCCCGAGTACGTGAAGCTGCACGGGAGCTGGCACCTTGTTGCCGAGACGCGCATGGACGCCTCCGTGATCGTGCGCGAGGGCCCGGACGGGGCGCCCTCCTTCGACGTCGAGGCCAACCGCGCGCTCCGGAGGGGCGACAGGATCGTGCTCGGCCGCAGCGAGGACGGCAGCGAGGGCGTGCTCGTGCACACGCACGGCTTCGACGAGGAGGGCGGCGCGCGCGACGCCGGCGGCGGCGAGTTCGTCTTCCGCCAGGGCAGGAGCCGCGAGACCTCCTTCGCGCGCGACTACGACAGGCTGATCGAGCTCTTGCGCCACGAGCGCGAGCACGGCAACGTGCTGTGGGTGATGGGCCCCGCCTTCGCCTTCGACTACGACGCGCGCCGCTTCATGCAGGCCATGATCGAGGCCGGCTACGTGGACGGGGTGCTCGCGGGCAACGCGCTGGCCACCCACGACCTGGAGGCCGCCCACCTGCACACGGCGCTCGGCCAGGACATCTACACGCAGCGCTGCATGCCGAGCGGCCACCACAACCACCTCGACGTGATCAACCGCGTGCGCCGCTGCGGCTCGATCGCCGCGTTCGTCGACGAGTACCACGTGGACAACGGCATCATGTACCAGCTGGAGAAGTCGCACGTTCCCTACGTCCTGGCCGGCTCCATCCGCGACGACGGCCCGCTGCCCGAGGTAGTGGGCAACGTGTACGAGGCGCAGGACCGCATGCGCGAGCTCGTGCGCAGCGCCACGACCGTCATCTGCCTCGCGACGATGCTGCACACCATCGCGACGGGCAACCTCACCCCCTCGTTCCGCGTGACGGAGGACGGCACCGTCCGCCCGCTCTACCTCTACGCGGTCGACGCCGCGGAGTTCGTGGTCAACAAGCTGCAGGACAGAGGGTCGCTCTCCGCGACGGCCATCGTCACCAACGTGCAGGACTTCATCACCATCGTGGCGAAGGGCCTGGGCGTCGTGCCGACGGCGGGCCCCTGGGGCTAGCCATGGGGCAGGCGAAGCGAGAGGGGCTCCTGATCAGGGAGGCCACGCCCGAGGACGCGCCCGCGCTCCTCGCCATCTACGCGCCCTACGTGCGCGAGACGGCCATCTCCTTCGAGCTCGTGCCGCCCTCGGAGGAGGAGTTCCGCCGGAGGATCGCCTCGACGCTCGAGCGCTACCCCTACCTCGTGGCCGAGCGCGCGCCCGAGCCGGGGGACGCGCCGGTGCCCGTGGGCTACGCCTACGTCGGCCCCTTCCACGAGCGCGAGGCCTACCGCACGAGCGCCGAGACCTCGATCTACGTCGCCGCGGACGAGCGCGGCCACGGCGTGGGCCGCGCGCTCTACGACGAGCTCGAGCGCCGCTGCGCCGCGGCGGGCGTCTGCAACCTCTACGCCTGCGTCGCCTACGCGAGCGCGCCCGACGCCCACCTCACCAACGCGAGCGCGGCCTTCCACGAGGCGCTCGGCTACCGCCTCGTCGGCAGGTTCGAGAAGTGCGCGCGCAAGTTCGGCACCTGGTACGACATGGTCTACCTCGAGAAGTTCGTCGCGCCCCACGAGTAGGGCGCACCCGCGCCCGGGCCGCACGACCTTCTCGCCTGCCGTTCGCCACGAGAAGGACGCCGTCCGCGATTCGGTACTTTACATCTGTGATAACCGAACATTTCGTATCAGTTTCTTTCTCCGCCGCATGAAGGGTGCCTGAAGTCCCAGTGACTAGGATTTCGGCCGACGCACGTGGAACGTCCGCGTGCGGCGATTGCGCGTTTGGGGGAGAGGCCCCCTGCGCATGACGCGGCGCCCGCGAGGGGGTCGTCAGAGCCCCGCAGGGGAGGTTAGTAACATGAATGGATTGACAGTCATCGTTATCGCGGCGGTGGCCCTGGTCATTGGCTACGTGGGCTACGGCCGTTGGCTGGCTGGCTCCTGGGGCGTCGACCGCGAAGCGCTGACGCCCGCCGTGCGCATGGAGGACGGCAAGGACTTCACCCCCGCCTCGCGCTTCTCCGTCTTCGCGCACCAGTTCTCATCCATCTGTGGCGCGGGCCCGGTGACGGGCACCATCGTGGCCATGATGTTCGGCTGGCTACCGGTGCTGCTGTGGGTCCTCGTCGGCGGCATCTTCTTCGGCGCCGTGCATGACTTCGGCGCGCTCTACGCCTCGGTCAAGAACAACGGCAAGTCCCTGGGCCAGCTGATCGAGAAGTACATCGGCAGGACCGGGCGCCGCCTCTTCCTGCTCTTCAGCTTCCTGTTCTGCTGCGTCGTCGTCGCGGCCTTCACTTCGATGGTGGCCGGCACCTTCGGCGCCACCTACGTGGACGGCGCGCTCGACGCGGGCAAGTCCTACGCCGCCGGCTGCGCGGGCACCATCTCCATCCTCTTCACCTTCTTCGCCATCGCCTTCGGCTGGCTCGACCGCAGGTTCCAGCTGGCCGGCGTGCCCAAGTTCGTGCTCGCCGTCCTCATGATCGGCGTCATGTTCGCGCTCGGCATGAGGTTCCCGCTCTACCTCTCCACCGGCGCCTGGGTCGCCGTCGTGATGCTCTACCTCGTCTTCGCGAGCACCATGCCCATCCAGACCCTCAAGCAGCCGCGCGACTTCCTGACCGCCATCATGATGGTCGCCATGATCGCCTGCGCCGTCCTCGGCGTCGTCGTCCTCGGCGCGACCGGCCGCGCGACCATGAGCGCCCCGATGGTCGCCTCCTCCGAGCAGATGAGCGCGCTCGCCGCCAAGGGCAACTACCTCTTCCCGGTGCTGTTCGTCTCCGTCGCCTGCGGCGCCCTCTCCGGCTTCCACAGCCTGGTCTCCTCCGGCACCTCCTCCAAGCAGCTCTCCAACGAGGCTGACGCCCTGCCCGTCGGCTACGGCGCCATGGTCCTCGAGAGCTTCGTCGGCGTGCTCGCCATCGTCGTCGCCGGCATCATGTTCTCCGACATGAACACCGCCGGCACGGGAGCCCTCAACGCCGGCGTCGCCTCGACTCCGTTCCAGATCTTCGCGGCAGGCGTCGCCCGCGGCATGGAGAGCTTCGGCATCGACAACACCTTCGCCACCGTCTTCATGACCATGAACGTCTCCGCCCTGGCGCTGACCTCGCTCGACGCCGTCGCCCGCATCGGCCGCACCTCCTTCCAGGAGTTCTTCTACCGCACCAACGACGCGGCGGAGAGCAGCGAGAAGCGCTCCGGCGCCCTGGGCGTCGTCACCAACACCTGGGTCGCGACCGCGGCCACCCTCGCCCTCGGTTGGGCCCTCTGCTACGGCGGCTACCTCAACATCTGGCCGCTCTTCGGCGCCTCCAACCAGCTGCTCGGCGGCATGACCATGATTACGCTGGCCGTCTTCTGCAAGGCCACCGGCCGCAAGGGCTGGATGCTCTACGCTCCCGTGGCCTTCCTGCTCGTGTGCACCTTCACCTCTCTGGCCATGAGCATCTGGGGCTGCGTCACCGCGCTCGCCGGCGGGCTCACCTTCGCCGTCGTCGCCACCAAGGGCCTCCAGCTCGTCTTCGCCGTGCTGCTCACGGTCCTCGGCGTCATCGTCGCCTACAACTGCCTCAAGGAGCTCGTGCGCACCGAGGCCGGCTCCATGCCCGACGAGGAGCCCGAGTGGAGCGAGATGGGCCGCGAGCACGTCTCCCAGGCGAGGGTCGACCAGGCCGAGCGCGCCGCCAAGGCCGGCAAGGCCGCGGTGGGCGCCTAGCCCGAGCCCTCGGCAGCACCCGCCATCGGATTGTCCGGGCCCGCCCGCAGCAAGCCGCTGCGGGCGGGCCCTTCTCTTAAGGAGGCGCCCCGCCCCTTAAGACTTCATAAGGAAGCCGCCGGTCGCCCGCGCGGGGCGCCCGCGTAGGATGTGGTCGAAGGATTCAGGCGGCGCGGGGCGCCACCCCGCGCGGCCGGCGGGAGGTGAGAGGATATGGCGGGTTCCAAGATACTGATCATCGAGGACGACCAGGACATCCGCGAGGGCGTCACGGTCCTTCTCGAAGGCGAGGGCTACGAGGTCTCGGGCGCCGCGGACGGCGCCGAGGGGCTGGCCCTGCTCACGGACGACTGCGACCTCGTCATCCTCGACGTGATGATGCCCGGCATGTCCGGGATAGACACCTGCAAGGAGATCCGCCGGCGCCAGTCCATGGTGCCGATCCTGTTCCTCTCCGCGAAGACCAAGGAGTCCGACAAGGCAACAGGCCTGCTCTCCGGCGGCGACGACTACCTCTGCAAGCCCTTCTCCTACACGGAGCTGCTCGCCCGCGTGAAGGCGCTCATCCGCCGCTACCACCTCTACCAGGGAAAGCCCGACGACGACTTCCGGCCCAAGGACTGCGACGTGGTGAGCGGCGACCTCGAGGTCGGGCTCGAGTCGGGCGTGGTCAAGCTCGGCGGGACCCCCGTCAGCCTGACCGACACCGAGTTCGGGATCCTGCGCCTGCTCGCCGAGGCGCCCGGCACGATCCACTCCGCCCGCCAGATCTACGAGACGGTGTGGGGCCTGCCCTACGAGCACTCGGCGAACGCCACGATCATGGTGCACGTCTCGCACCTGCGCAACAAGATCGAGCGCGACCCCAAGCAGCCCGTCCACGTCAAGACGGTCTGGGGGAGGGGATACCGCTTTGAGTAGGCTGCGCCACCTCCTCTTCGGCGGCTCACTGCGCGTCCGGCTGGTCAAGCTGGTCATCGCGAGCGCCCTGGCCGCCATCGGGGCCTTCTTCGCCCTCTCCTGGGCCGCGCACGTCGTGAGCAGGGACACGGGCGCGATGAGCTCCTACATCAACAGGCGCTACGACGAGAGCGCCCGCAGCCTCGGCGACTTCATGGTCGCCAACGACGTGACCGAGGCGAGCTCGGGGAGACTCGGGACCTGGGTGCACGAGCACCGCGACGTGGAGATCGAGGTCTTCAGCGACGAGGGCTTCGTCTACGCCTCCGACTTCATGCTCGACGGCAGCCAGCTCCCCAGCCTCGACTCCGAGGAGCTCCCCGCCTACGACGGCATGCGCGTCTTCGGCCTCGAACTCGCAGACGGCACGCCCGTGACCGTCTACCTCTTCGGGTCCTTCAGCTTCGCGTTCCTCGTCGGCCTGAGGGCCGTCTGCGCCATGGCCGCCATGCTTCTCTTCTTCGTTCTCTTCCTCTGGGGGGTCACGCGTCGCGTCGCCTACGTGAGGCGCCTCGAGAGCGCCGTCATGGCCATGGGCGCGGGCGACCTCGAGACCCCCGTGGAGGTGCGGGGCGACGACGAGCTCGCGAGCCTCGCCTCCCAGATGGACCAGATGCGCGTCTCGTTCTCCGAGCAGATCGAGTCGGAGAAGCGCGCCAAGCAGGCCAACCGCGACCTCGTCACCACCATGTCGCACGACCTGCGCACGCCCCTCACGTCGCTTCTGCTCTACGTGCAGATCCTCAAGGACGGCAAGTACGCCGACGAGGCGCAGCTCGGGGAGTACCTCGACAAGATCTACGGTCGCAGCATGCAGATTAAGACCCTCTCGGACTCCCTCTTCCACCACTTCCTAGTGGAGGACGAGGCGCCGGGCGAGAAGGACGCGCGCGGACCGCTGGGCCTCGTGATGGGCGACCTCCTCGCGGAGTTCTCGTCCTCCCTCGAGGCCGCCGGCTTCGACGTCGTCCTGGAGGGCTCGCTCGAGGACGTGGAGCGCCCCGTCGACGAGAGCGCGCTCGCGCGCGTCCTCGACAACCTGCTCTCCAACATCTACAAGTACGCGGCCCGCCACTCCGAGGTCACCATCCTCGCCTACCGCGACGCGCGCCGCTGCGAGGACGGGCGCGCGGCTGCGCCCGCGCCGGCCGACGTCTGTGGCCTCAGGATCACCAACGAGGTCGAGCCCGCCCCCGAGGTGCGCGAGAGCACCCGCATCGGCCTCGAGAACGTCCGCGCCCTCATGTCCCAGATGGGCGGCAGCTACCGCGTCGAGCGAGGGGGCGCCCGCGACGGCGCACCCGGAACCTACACCTCCGTCCTCGAGTTCTCGCTTCGCGCCCCCGATGGTCGGACGTCGTCCACAGAAGGAAGGAACTGACATGTCAGACGAGAAGAACCAGCAGGTGGCGAACGTCCTCGAGTGGCTCGAGGCCTCGGCGGCGGCGCACCCGGACAAGGTCGCCTTCGCGGACGACGCCTCCGAGCTCACCTACGCGAGGCTCGAGCGCGGCGCCCGCTCCGTGGCGACGGGGCTCGCCCGCGCCGGCGCGGTCCGCGAGCCGGTCGCGATCCTCCTTCCGCGCGGCGTGCTGCAGCCCCTCGCCATGTTCGGCGTCGCCTACAGCGGCGGTCCCTACGTCGTGCTCGACTCGGGCTCGCCGCGCGAGCGCCTCGCCAAGATCGTGGCCTCGATGCGCCCGGCGCAGCTCCTCTGCTGCGAGGAGACCCGCGAGCTCGGGGAGGGCCTGCTGCCGGGCCGCTGCCTGGACGTCCGCGCCGCCGCCTCGCTCGAGCCCGATGACGAGCTCCTCGCCGACGTGCGGCTCGCTTCGAGCCCCGAGGACCTGCTCTACGTGCTCTACACCTCCGGCTCCACGGGCACGCCCAAGGGCGTCATGGTGACGCACGCCAACGTCGTCTCCTACGTCTCGTGGTTCGCGGGCACCTTCGGGATCGACGAGTCCACCGTGTTCGGCAGCCAGACGCCGTTCTACTTCAGCATGTCCGTCTCGGACCTGTTCGCCTGCGTGCGCCAGGGCGCCACGATGCAGATCGTCCCGCGCGCGCTCTTCTCGTTCCCCGTGCGCCTGGTCGAGTTCCTGAACGAGCGCCGCGTGAACACCCTGTACTGGGTGCCCACGGCCCTCCAGATCTTCTCGCGCTGGGACGTGCTCTCGGTGGCGCCGCTCGAGTTCGTCCGCAAGGTCATGTTCGCCGGCGAGGTCATGCCGACGCCGACCCTCAACTACTGGATGGACCACCTGCCCGAGGCGCGTTTCGCCGACCTCTTCGGCCCCACCGAGACGACCGACATCTGCACCTACTACAAGGTGGACCGCCGCCTCGCCGACGACGAGCCGCTGCCAATCGGCAGGCCCTGCGAGGGGCTGCGCGCCTACGTCCTCACCGAGGACGGCCGGCAGGCGAAGGTGGGCGAGGAGGGCGAGCTCTACGTGGGTGGCCCCTTCGTGGCCAAGGGCTACCTGGGCGACGCCCGCCGCACGATGCAGGCCTTCGTGCCCGACCCGCTCGACCCCGCCCGCGGGTTGGTCTACCGCACGGGCGACATCGTCCGCATGGGCGAGGACGGCAACCTGCGCTACGTGAGCCGCAAGGACACGCAGATCAAGCGCAGCGGCTACCGCATCGAGCTCGGCGAGGTCGAAGCCGCCGCCGTGGCGGTGGAGGGCGTGGGCTCCTGCGCCGCCGTCTTCGAGGCCGCGCGCGACCAGATCGTGCTCTTCTGCACCGGCCGCAAGCTCGACCGGGACCGGGTGGCCAAGGCGCTGCGCGCCCGCCTGCCGCACTACATGGTGCCGGACAGGATAGAGACGGTCCGCACCATGCCGCTCAACCGCAACGGCAAGATCGACCGGCACGCGCTGGCGGCGCTGGGCGCCTCGGCGTAGGGGGCGGCCGCAGCCTGCCGGCGGCAGGTCAGTAGCTTCGAGCAACAGTCGCACGTCGATGGCCGCCGGGAGGCGGCGGGCCCCGCGGGGCCGAGGAGGGAGAGGCACCATGGAGGACACCAAGCAGCAGGTCAAGGAGATTCTCGAGAGGCTCGTGCCGGGCGTGGACGTCGAGGGGACGCCCGACCTGGTCAAGGCCGGCGTGATCGACTCGATGGTCTCGATCATGCTGGTCAACGAGCTCGAGGACGCCTTCGACATCGAGGTGACGCCGCTCGACATGGTCCCGGAGAACTTCTCCTCCGTGCAGGCGATCGCCGACTTCGTCGACGGCCAGCTCGCCTAGGGGGCTCCCGTGTCGCTCTCCTCCTGGTCCTACCTGCTCGCCTTCCTGCCCGCGACCGTCCTCGCCTACGCGCTCTGCCCCCGGCGGGCGCGCTGGGCGGTCGTCCTGGCGGCGAGCTACTGCTTCCTGTGGCTCTCGAGCGGATGGCTCGTGCTCTACGTGGCGCTCGCCACCCTCGTCACCTACGGGAGCGCGCTCTGGGTCCAGGGGGTCTTCCGCAGAGGGGAGCAGGCGGCGCCCGCGGACGAGACGCGCCGGCAGGCCCGGGAGCGCCGGCGGGCGACCAAGCGCCGCGCCAGGCGCGTCATGCTCGTCGGGGTCCTCGCCGACCTCGCGGTCCTTGTCGCCCTCAAGTACGGCGGCATGCTCGCGAGCTCCCTCGACGCCCTCCGCGGCGCCCTGGGGATGCAGCCCCTCTTCGGGGGCGCGAGCGCGGTGGCGATGCCGCTCGGCATCTCCTTCTACACCCTCATGTGCATGGGCTACGTGATCGACGTCTACCGCGGCAAGTACGAGGCCTGCCGCAACCTCGGCACGGTCGCGACCTTCGTGGCCTTCTTCCCGCACCTGACCGAGGGCCCGATCGGCACCTTCGACGCGCTCGCGCCGCAGCTGCGCGCGGGCCGGGTCGCCCGCGGCAGGGCGCTCACCCGCGCGACCTACCTCATCCTCTGGGGCCTCTTCAAGAAGCTCGTGGTCGCCGACCGCCTGAACCCGCTCGTCGGGGAGGTCTTCGCCAACCACGCCTCCTACCAGGGGCTCGTCGTGGTGCTCGCCGCCGTGCTCTACACGGTGCAGCTCTACGCGGACTTCTCGGGCGTGGTCGACGTGGCGCGGGGCTCGGCCGAACTCATGGGCGTCTCGCTGGCGCCCAACTTCCGCCAGCCGTTCTTCTCGCACGACGTGAACGAGTTCTGGCGCCGCTGGCACATGACCCTGGGCGCCTGGCTCAAGGAGTACGTCTTCTTCCCGGTCTCGCTCTCGGGCGCGACGCGGCGCGTCACCACGTGGGCGCACGCGCACCTGAAGGGCAACGCGGCCAGGGTCGCCTCGACGCTGCTCGCCCTCCTCGCCGTGTGGAGCGCCTGCGGCATCTGGCACGGCGCCTCCTGGAAGTACCTGGTCTACGGCTTGTACTACTTCGCCCTGGTCTTCCTCGGCATGCTGCTCGAGCCGGTCTTCGCACGGCTCGCGTCGGCGCTCGGTCAGGACCGGAGGGCGCCCCTCTGGCGCGGGGTCGCCGTGGCGCGCACGTGCCTTCTGGTCGTCGTGGGCATGACGCTGTTTCGCGCGGACACGCTCGCGGACTTCGGGCAGATGGTGGCGTCGGTCTTCGCCGGCGCGGGTCTGGGGCCTCTGGCCTCGGGCGAGCTCTTCGCCCACGGCTGCGACCTCCTCGACCTTGGGGTCGCGCTCGCCGGCGCGGCCGTCATGCTCGCCTTCGACGTGCTCCAGCGGCGGCCCGGCGGCGTGAGCGGTCTCGTGCTCGACCACGGGACCCCCCTCAGGTGGGCCGCGGGCGTGGGGCTTCTGTGCGCCGTGGTGGTCTTCGGCGCCTACGGGGTGGGCTACTCCCCGGTGGCCTCGATCTATGCAGGCTTCTAGCGCCTTCGGAGGCGATGACATGGACGGAAAGGTGAGGCCCGCAGGCGAGGCCGAGGGCGCGTCGGCGGCGCAGGGCGCTGCGGGGGCGACGGGCGCTGCGGCGACGGGGGCGCCCGCTGCCGGAGGGGACGGACGGCGCGGGCTCGGCCGCGGCGCGCTGCGCGTCTGCTGCGCCCTCCTCGTCGCGTTGGCGGCCCTGCTGGGGCTCGGCCGGTTGCTCCAGACGCGCGACCCGAGCGCGACCAAGGGCGTGCTCTACCCCTTCGTGTACAACTACGCCAAGATGGACGAGGACTCGATCGACGCCCTCGTCGTGGGCGACTCGAGCGCCATGTACGACATATCGCCCAAGGTCATGGGCGAGCGGACGGGCATCTCCTCCTACAACGCCGGCAGCCCCAACCAGTCCGTCGAGACCTCCTGGGAGCTCGTGCGCGACGTGTGGGGCCACCAGAGCCCGCGCTACGTGGTGCTCGAGGTCAACGAGCTCTTCACCGAGACCGAGACGGACAAGGCCGTGAAGAGCATGCTGCAGACGGCCCTGCCCGTCCTGCGCGACCACAGCAACTGGAAGCTGCTCGCCACGGGCGGGCTCGGGCAGGACGGCTCGGCGCTCACCGAGGACCTGGGCTACTACCCCTCCGACGACGTGGTGGCGTGCACCAACGCGGACTACATGGCGACCAACGCCCAGCCGGGGGAGATCCCGTTCTGGTCGAGGGCCTACCTCGGCTGGATCCAGCGCGTCTGTGAGGAGCACGGCGCGACCCTGGTGCTCGTCTCGACCCCCAACGCGAGCGAGTGGAGCCAGTCCAAGCACGACCTCGTCGCGGCCTGGGCCTCCGAGCACGGCCTCGCCTACCTGGACGCCAACGTCGACCCCTCGGTCGGCGTCGACTGGTCCCAGGACACGCGCGACGGCGGGATGCACCTCAACCGCTCCGGCGGCACGAAGCTCTCGAACTGGCTCGCGGACCGGCTGGCGGAGCTGTAGCGGCCCCACGTCCTTCTCCGTGGACGCTGACGGACGCAGAGGGCGGCGCCGGGCGCGCGTGGGCTACACTCGGGTGGACTGACACGCCGGGCCCGCCTGCGGGCCACGAGAAGGGGAGGCACCATGTACACGCCCGAATCCTGCGGTCTGGGAACCAAATGCGTCCAGGCGGGCTACGAGCCCGAGAACGGCGGCCCGCGCCAGGTCCCGATCGTCCAGTCCACGACCTTCAAGTACGACACGAGCGAGGACATGGGCAGGCTCTTCGACCTCGAGGCGGAGGGCTACTTCTACTCGCGGCTGCAGAACCCCACCTGCGACCACGTGGCCGCCAAGATCTGCGCCCTGGAGGGCGGCACGGCCGGCATGCTGACCAGCTCCGGGCAGGCGGCCAACTTCTTCGCCCTCTTCAACGTCTGCCAGGCGGGCGACCACGTCGTGGCTTCGAGCTCCATCTACGGCGGCACCTACAACCTGATCAAGGTGACCATGGCCAAGATGGGCATCGAGTCCACGTTCGTCTCGCCCGACGCCACCGACGACGAGCTCGACGCGGCCTTCAGGCCCAACACCAAGGTCATGTTCGGCGAGTCGATCGCCAACCCCGCGCTCACGGTGCTCGACATCGAGCGCTTCGCCCGCGCCGCCCACGCGCACGGCGTCCCGCTGATCGTGGACAACACCTTCCCCACGCCGATCAACCTGCGTCCCTTCGAGTGGGGCGCCGACATCGTGACGCACTCCACGACCAAGTACATGGACGGTCATGCCTCGGCGGTCGGCGGCGCGATCGTGGACTCCGGCAACTTCGACTGGATGGCGCACGCGGACAGGTTCCCCGGGCTGACCACGCCGGACGAGAGCTACCACGGCATCGTCTACGCAGAGAGGTTCGGGCAGGGCGGCGCCTTCATCACCAAGGCGACCTCCCAGCTCATGCGCGACTTCGGCTCCACGCAGTCGCCGCAGAGCGCCTACCTGCTCAACCTCGGGCTCGAGTCGCTCCACGTGCGCATGGCGCGCCACGTGGAGAACGGCCAGGCGGTCGCGGAGTTCCTCGAGGCGCACCCCAAGGTGGAGAAGGTCGCCTATCCCGGGCTTGCGAGCAGCCCCTACCACGAGCTCGCGCGCAGGCTCATGCCCAAGGGCGGCTGCGGCGTGGTCTCCTGCGAGCTCACCGGCGGGCGAGAGACGGCCTCGCGGTTCATGCGCGCGCTCAGGCTCGCCTCGATCGAGACGCACGTGGCGGACTCGCGCACCTGCTGCCTCAACCCGGCGAGCAGCACGCACCGGCAGATGAGCGACGAGGAGCTGGCGGCCGCGGGCGTGCCCGCCGGCCTGGTCAGGATCTCCTGCGGGCTCGAGGACAAGGAAGACATCATCGCCGACCTCGCGCAGGCGCTCGATGCCTGCTAGCGCCGCGGGCGGGGCCGCGGGGTCCGGCGGTGCCGCGGGCCCGCGCGCAGACCTCGTGCGCGCCCGCGCCGAGCTCGAGCGCGCCGTGGTCGGCCTGGGGCTGCCCGCGGAGCTCGCCGGGGTCCTCGCCCGCGAGCTGCGCGGCGAGGGGTCCCTGCGCCGCATGAGCGCCTACCTGCGCGAGGTCCGTCCGACCCGGATGGAGGACATCGCCGACGAGCTGCTCGCCATCACCTTCGAGCGCGACGTCTGGAGCGAGCGGAAGGCGAGCGAGGAGTCCAACCACCGCTTCTACGAGATGCAGCGCGCGGGGATCCGCTCGGCCGACGTGGACGACGAGCTCGAGGACGAGATGGACGCGCTCGAGCGGGACGACGCCGGCGACGGCGGCGACGGGACCGCGGGGGGCCTCGGGTACTGAGCGCGGGCGCGCGGCCGGCCGGCGCGCGTCCTCGGGCCGCGCGTCCTTCTCGCCTACCGGCGCCTAGGCGCCCGCCCCTTGCCTCGGCAGGGCGCGGGCGAGCACGCGGTCGTAGGTCGCGGCCTGGACCTGCTGGAACAGCGTGCCGATGACGACGGGGAACATGACCTCGGGCGGGAAGTAGTTGGCCGCGATGACGGCGCCCGCCGAGATGTTGCGCATGCCCGCGCCGAAGGTCATGGAGACGGTGACGTCGCGCGGCTGTCGCAGGAGGCGCGCTGCGACGAAGCCCCACAGGTACGCGGTCGCCGAGAAGAGCGCGATGAAGGCCATGACCGCGACGAGGACGGGCGTGAGCCCGCGCAGGTAGGGAGCGATGCCCGACGCGTTCGTCGTGATGATGGCGACCATGGCGATGCGGGCGGCCGGGGCGAGCGGGGGCGCGAGGCGGCGCTTGGCGCTGCCGTGCGAGAGGTCGTTTGTGAGCGTGCCCACGACGACCGGGATGGCGACGGTCAGGAGCAGGTTCAGCATCATCGACGTGAGGTCCACCTGGATCGTCTGACCCATCAGGAGCCTCAGGGTGAGCGGCAGCGTGACGGGCGAGAGCAGCGAACTCGCGAGGAGGATCACCAGGCTCAGGGCCTGGTTGCCGCCGCCGATGCCGCACCACATGACCGTCAGTGCGGCGACGGGGACGGAGTACTCGAGCAAGATCCCGCAGACGATCTGCTGGTCGAACCCGAACAGCAGGCTTGCGAGGGCGAAGGCGAGCGCGGGCAGGGCGGCGATGGAGAGCGCGAGCGTCACCAGGATGGGCAGCGGGCGGGCGAGCGCGTCCCTCGAGCTCCCGAGGGTGTTGGAGAGCGCGCCCTGGAAGGAGACGAACGCGAAGAGCGGCGTCACGGCCGGGTGCAGGAGCGAGACCTGGTCGGGGAAGAGGCAGGCCACCAGCACGCAGGCGGGCGAGATCCACATCATGTGGTGCCCGATGTAGTCCCCGATCGCACGCCAGGCCCCCAAGGCCGCCTCCTCCAGGTTGATTGCGCCGCCATGGGTCCGGCGGGGCCGCTTCCACGATGCCACCTTAGCGCGTGGGCCGCGGTGCGCGGCTGTCGCGCTCGCATCGGACCACCCGTTGAAATAAGCCTCTGATCGCGGGGTCCTCGGGACGCAGCGCGGGGTCGCGGATCGCAGTGTGCGTGGTTCCCGGGACGCGGTGCGGGGCCGCGGAGCCCCGTAATTACGCACGGGTGAGAAAATACATAAAAATAAAAACAAATGAGCTGGGCTTTTGTGGAAACGCGTTTCAGCCGTGCGTAACTCGTGCCCCGCGGCGGGCCCCTGCCCCCCCCGCGGCTCCGTCGCAGCGCCCAGCGCGAGGATTTCCCGGTCGCGGACGCCTTCCCTTCCGACGTGCAATAGACTTGGTCGCAGGACGAGGGCGGCGCGGCGCCGTCCTGCCATGCGTGAGGAGGGGAGGGCGATGTCGGAGAGGTACCAGCCCGCCGCGGCGGGTGCTGCGACTGCGGCGGGCGACGCTGCCACGGGTGCTCCCGGCCCCGGCTCCGCCGCGGCGGGGGAGTGCGTGGGCGAATGCGTGGGCGAGGGCCTCTGGCTCGTGCGACGCGAGTCCGGCCTCGCCCTCGTGAGCGATGACGGCCTCGAGCTCACGGGTGACTTCTCCGCCATGCGCAGGCGCCTGCGTCCTCAGAACCTGGCCCACGAGCTTCTCGTCCGCGCGGCGAGGGTCAAGGGCGTCGCGCACCCGACCGTCTTCGACGCCACGGCCGGCCTGGGGGAGGACTCCTTCCTGCTGGCCTCCGCGGGCTTCTCGGTCACCCTCTGCGAGCGCGACCCCGTGATTGCCGCGCTCCTGGCCGACGCGCTCGAGCGCGCCGCCGCGGACCCGGGCCTCGCGCAGGCCGCCTCGCGCATGCGCCTCGTCCGCGCCGACAGCGTGGCCGAGCTCGCGACGCTCGAGCAGGCGCCTGACGTGGTCTTTCTCGATCCGATGTTCCCCGGCAGGCAGAAGAGCGCGCTCGTGAAGAAGAAGCTGCAGCTCCTGCAGCGCCTGGAGCGGCCGTGCTCCGACGAGGCCGGGCTCATGGGCGCCGCGCTGGCCGCGCGCCCGCGCAAGGTCGTGGTCAAGCGGCCGGCCAAGGGCCCGTGGCTCGCGGGCGTGAGGCCGAGCTACTCGCTGGCCGGAAAGGCCGTGCGCTACGACTGCGTCGTGCCGGCGTCTTGCGGTGACCTCGCGCAGGCGGAGAAGGACCCGCGCTCGTAGCGGCGTCCGTGCGGTCACCGCGAATTCCTCGCAGGACGCTGGTCGCCCATTGACAGCGGGCTTGCAGGTCCTTATCCTTTATCGCAACGTATGAACAGATGCTCATAAGTTCACCAATGAGACCAGGGGGCCGCCCGGACCCGCCCGGGGCCGCCCGGACCCGCGGAGGTCGCCCGCAAACCAGAAGGAGAGGCGCCATGGAAGAGGAAGAGAACCGGACGAAGCTCGCGCGCATCGTCGCGTCGGCCGTGCTGCTCGTGGTCGCCGTCGTCGTCCAGCGCACGGTCGAGCTGCCCATGTGGGGCTACCTGCTCGCCTACCTCGTGCCCTACCTCGTCGCCGGCTACGACGTGCTCGCCGAGGCGTGGGAGGGCGTCCGCGAGGGCGACCCGTTCGACGAGGACTTCCTGATGGCGATCGCCACCATCGGCGCCCTCGCGATCGGCTTTCTGCCCGGGTCGGACCCGGAGTTCGCCGAGGCCGTCTTCGTGATGCTCTTCTTCCAGGTCGGCGAGCTCTTCGAGGACATCGCCGAGGACCGGAGCGAGCGCTCCATCTCGCACCTCATGGACATCCGTCCCGACGTCGCGACCGTCGTGCGCGACGGGGCGGAGAAGGTCGTCAGCCCCGCGGACGTCCGGGTGGGCGAGACCATCGTGGTCAGGCCCGGCGAGCGCGTGCCGCTCGACGGCGTGGTGCTCGAGGGCGAGACGAGCCTCGACACCATGGCGCTCACGGGCGAGTCCATGCCGCGCCCGGCCGGCGTCGGCGACGAGCTGCTCTCCGGCTGCGTCAACGTCTCCGGCGTGGTCCGGGCGCGGGTGACCAAGTCGTTCGGCGAATCGACCGCCTCCAAGGTGCTCGACCTCGTGGAGAACGCCAGCGAGAGCAAGTCGCGCTCCGAGGCCTTCATCACGCGCTTCGCCCGCGTCTACACGCCGGTGGTCGTCTTCGCCGCCGTGGCCACGGCGCTCGTCCCGCCCCTGGTCTCGGGTGACTTCGCGGCGAGCTTCCCCACGTGGCTCGCCCGCGCGCTGACCTTCCTCGTGGTCTCGTGCCCCTGCGCGCTCGTGATCAGCGTGCCCCTCACGTTCTTCGGCGGCCTCGGCGGCGCCTCCCGCCGCGGCATCCTGGTCAAGGGCTCCAACTACCTCGAGGCCCTCGCGAAGGCCGGCGTGGTCGTGTTCGACAAGACCGGCACGCTCACCAAGGGAGAGTTCGAGGTCGTCTCCGTCGTGAGCGCCGCGCAGGCGGGCGAGAAGGACGTCGCGCCAGCAACCGCCGCGCCCGCCGGCGCCAGCGACGAGCTCCTCCACTTCGCCGCCCACGTCGAGAGCTTCTCGAACCACCCGATCGCGACGGCGCTGCGCGAGGCCTTCTCCTGCCTCGACGACGGCTGCGAGGTCGCAGACGTGCACGAGGTCGCCGGCAAGGGCATCGTCGGGACCGTGAACGGGCACGTCGTGGCCGTGGGCAACGAGCTCCTGATGCAGGAGCGCGGCGTCGCGTGCGCCAGCGCGCACGAGCGCGGCACCATCGTCCATGTCGCCTCCGACGACGCCTACCTCGGCTACGTCGTGATCGCCGACGAGCCCAAGCCCGACGCCAGGAAGGCCGTCGCCGACATCAAGGCCGAGGGGGTCCGCCGCACGGTCATGCTGACGGGCGACCGCGCCCCCGTCGCCGAGTCGGTCGCCTCCGAGCTCGGCATCGACGAGGTGCACGCCGAACTTCTCCCCCAGGACAAGGTCTCCGAGGTCGAACGCCTCATCTCCGAGAAGGGCGAGGGCGAGACGCTCGCCTTCGTCGGTGACGGCATCAACGACGCGCCGGTGCTGGCCCGCGCCGACATCGGCATCGCGATGGGTGCGCTCGGCTCCGACGCCGCCATCGACGCCGCGGACGTGGTGCTCATGGACGACGAGCCCTCCAAGATCGCCGTCGCGATCCGCGTCGCCCGCCGCACCCTGCGCATCGCGCGACAGAACACGGTCTTCGCGATCGCGGTCAAGGTGGCCGTCCTCGTGCTCGCCTTCTTTGGGCTCGCGTCGATGTGGCTCGCCGTCTTCGCCGACGTGGGCGTGATGGTGCTCGCAGTGCTGAACGCCACCCGCGCCCTCAGGTAGCGCGGCTGCGCGGCTGCGGCTCGCATGGGGCGGGGCCCATGCGCGCTCGAGCGGGCCGAGGTGGCGCAGGGACTGCCGGGGCCGTACCATAGGAAGGAAGTGTCGAAGGGGCGCGCCGACAGGCGCGCCTCGTTTGTGGTGAGGGCCGCGCGCCTGGAAGCTTGCGGTGAGGGCTTGCCCTGGGTGGCGGCGCGTGCCGGGTGAGGGCCGCGCGCCTGGCCGCATGCAACCGCGCGCCTGCGGACCGCGAGGTCCTTGTCGCGCCCAAGCCACGAGAGGTTCGTCCACGAGAGAAGGGAACTGGCATGTCAGACGCCGTCAAGACCTACGCGAGCAGGGACGAGATCCCCGACGAGTACAAGTGGGACCTCTCGTCGCTCTTCGCGAGCGACGAGGAGTTCTCCTCCGCCCTCAAGGCGGCGGAGTCGCTGGTGGGGGAGTACGCCTCCTGGGAGGGGAGGGCCTGCTCCACGGGCGAGGACCTTCTCGCCTACCTGCGCTTCGACGATGACGCGACCCTCGCGCTGGAGCGGCTGGCCTGCTACGCCGGCCGCCGCGCCGACGAGGACGCCCGCGTCAGCAGGTACCAGGACATGCAGGCGCAGGTGACGTCTCTGCTCACGCGCGTGGAGTCGGCCTCCGCGTGGTTCTCGCCCGCGATCCTCGCCCTGCCCGACGAGCGGCTCGACGGCTGGTACGCCTCCGTCGACGGCCTCGCGCTCTACAAGCTCGCGCTCGACCGCGTCCGCGCCCTGCGCGACCACACCCTCGCGCCGGAGGAGGAGGCCCTTCTCGCCCAGGCGGGCGAGATGGCGGCCCAGCCGGGCCTGGCGTTCACCATGCTCAACAACGCCGACCTCACCTTCCCGGACGCGACCGACTCCGCGGGCGAGAAGCACCCGGTGACCCACGGCAGCTTCGTCGCGCTCGAGCGCTCGGGCGACCGCGCGCTGCGCGAGAGTGCCTACCACAGCGTCTACGGCACCTACGGGCGCGTGCGCAACACCTCCGCGGCGCTGCTCGCCGCGCAGATGCGCCAGCTCGCGTTCTTCTCCCGCGCGCGCCACTACGCGTCGTCGCTCGAGGCGTCGCTCGCCCCGACCGAGGTGCCGGTCGAGGTCTACCAGAGCCTCATCGCCTCGGTGCATCGCAACTTCGAGCCGATGCACCGCTACCTCGATCTGCGCCGGCGCGTGCTCGGGCTGGACAGGCTGCGCTACTGGGACATCTACGTGCCCATCGTCGAGGCGCCCGAGGAGACCTACACCTTCGAGCAGGCCGGCGAGCTCATCCTCGAGGCGCTCGCGCCACTGGGCGAGGAGTACGTGGGCGTCGTGCGCCATGCGCTCGGCGACCGCTGGATCGACGTCTTCGAGACGCCGGGCAAGATGAGCGGCGCCTACTCGGCCGACGGGCACGGCATGAAGCCGTTCATCCTCCTCAACTTCCAGGGAGAGCTGGACGACGTGTTCACCCTGGCGCACGAGATGGGCCACTCCATGCAGACCTGGCTCTCCAACAAGGCCCAGCCGGGACGCTACGCGGAGTACCCCATGTTCGTCGCCGAGGTGGCGTCGACCACCAACGAGTGCCTGCTGCTGCGCTACCTCATCGAGCACTCGCCCAAGGAGAGGCGCGCCTACCTGGTGAACCACTTCTGCGAGCAGTTCCGCACCACGCTGTACCGCCAGACGATGTTCGCCGAGTTCGAGCGTGACGCCAACGAGGCCTGCGCGGCGGGCGAGGGCGTGGGGGCCGAGGCGCTCTCCGAGCGCTACCGCGCGCTCAACGACGCCTACTACGGGCCCGCGATCGAGTCCGACGACGAGATCGCGCTCGAGTGGGCGCGCATCCCGCACTTCTACTACGACTACTACGTCTACGTGTACGCCACGAGCTTCGCCGCGGCGGTCGCGCTCTCCGACCGCATCCTGCGCGAGGGCAAGCCCGCCGTCGACGACTACCTGGGCTTCCTCTCGGGCGGCTGCTCCAAGACGCCGATCGAGCTGCTGCGCGGGGCTGGGGTGGACATGGCCTCGGGCGACGTGGTCGACGCGGCGCTGGCCCAGTTCTCGAAGCTCGTGGACGAGCTGGAGGGGCTGCTCTAGGCGGCGGCGTGCCGGGGCGTGCTCCGGCGCCGGCGGACCCGGCCCCGTGGCGGCCTGGCGGGGCCCTGCGCCGCAGCGGCCCGGCGGGGCCTGGCGGACCCGGCGCCGCGGCGGCTTGGCGGGGCCTGGCGGGGCCTGGCGGGGCCCGGCGCCGCGGGTCCCGCGCCAACCCGTGCACTTTTCCGACTTGGGGACGGATCGCGGCGCGCCCCGGTTGCGGCGTACGCCCCGCGGCTCGCGTTTTCCCAGGATCGGGCGGGGCGCCCGGCCCTTCCGGGCCGGCCATGCCCGCGAACCCGCTCGGGACCGGCCCGTGACCCGTCCCTAAGTCGCGAAGATGCACATGTCCGTTCCGAGAATTGCGCCGGGGCCCCGCCATGGCCCCTCTCGAACGGGGGCGCCCCCTGTGCACGGGTCGCCGGCCGGGCGGCGTTGCGGCGACCACGCCGTCGCATCGCGCTGGCGCCGCAGCGGCTTGGCGGGGCCCGGCCTCGGCGGCCCCGGCGGGCCCGGCGCCAGTCCGTGCGCTTTTCCGACTTGGGGACGGATTGCGGCGCGCCCCGGGGGGCGGCGTACGCCCCGCGGCTCGCGTTTTCCCAGGATCGCGCGGGGCGCCCGGCCCCTCCGGGCCGGCCCTGCCCGCGAACCCGCCCGGGACCGGCCCGCGACCCGTCCCTAAGTCGCGAAGATGCACATGTCCGTTCCAGGAATTGCGCCGGGGCCCCGCCATGGCCCCTCTCGAACGGGGGCGCCCGGACCCGGCTCGTGCCGGTCCGGGCGCCCCCGTCGTTTCGTCGGCCGGCGCGTGCGCCGCGTCGCCCGCGTCGGCGCTGGCGCCGCCTCCGTCCCGTGGCGCGCCGGCGCCCGGCGAGCTACCAGCGGACCGTCGCGATGACGTCGCCGGCCGCGACGGACTGCGCCTCGGTGAAGGAAACCTCCGCGAGGTCGTCGGCGTTGGTGATGGTGAGCGTCACGATGTTGCGCTCGCCGGCGCTTGCGAGCTTGCTCGCGTTCCAGGAGATGAGCGGCGTGCCCCGTCGCACCGTGTCGTTCTGCCAGGCGTGCTGGCGAAAGCCGCTGCCGCGGTAGCGCTCCACGCTCGACCCCACGGCGAGCAGCATCTCGACGCCGTCCTGGGTGAGAAGCCCGAGCGCGTTGCGGCTGGGCAGCTGCGCCGTGACGCGGCAGGTCGCCGGGGCGAAGACCATGTTACCCTGCGGCACGATGGCGATCCCCACGCCGTAGATGCCGTCCTCGGCGCAGTTGCAGTTGATGTCCTGGGCGATGGTCACCACCTCGCCCGCCACCGGCGCGAAGACCTTGCCCCGCTCGTCGTCCGACTCGTCGAGCACCACGTAGTCGTGGTCGTGGAACGAGCGGTCGTGCTGGTTCTGGTCGGCCTTCGCCGTGAGGTCGCGCGCGCGGCCGGCGAAGTAGTACAGGTCGACCGTCATCTTGTCCGGGTTGTTGTAGGCGCGCACGTAGAAGTCGCGCTTCTCGTCGTTGCTGGCGTCGCGGTCGGAGAGGCTCTCGCCGGTGAAGCCACGAATGACGCGCTCGCCGACGAGGCGCTGGCGCACGGCCTCGACCTCCTCCTCCGGGACGCCGCAGGCGGCGAGGTAGCAGCGGAAGGTGCCGTAGCGCTCGATGAGGCGGTCTAAGACCACCGAGATCGCCTCGATGCGCATGGCGAGCTCGGGCCGGATGGTGTGCCTCGCGTCGCGGGTCTCGAAGATCGCGGCGTTGACTTCGGGGATGTATCCGAAGGAGTAGGCGTAGTCGGCGATGATGGCCTTGCGGTCCACGCCGGCCAGGCCGAGGAGGAGCATGGAGAGGATGCCGGTCCGGTCGCTGCCGGCGCCGCAGTGGAAGAGCGTGCAGGTGCCTCGCTCGGCGCCGCCCAGGAAGGAGAAGATCCGGCGCACCGCGTCCTTGTTGGCGAGCATCTTGAAGTAGCCGTCCGCCAGGTAGCCGCCGGCACCGTCGCCTGCGGACAGCTCCTGGGCGGAGAGGTCGTAGTCGAAGAAGGGCACGTTCTCGTAGTCGACGTCGAGCAGCTGGCAGAGGCGCTCCGGGTCGGCCTCGACCTCCTCGGCGCCGCGCAGGTCGAGCACGCTTCGGACGCCGTAGTCCCACAGCGTGCGGGCGTCTGCCTTGCTGATGTGGCTCGTGGTGCCGGAGCGCAGCAGCCGGTGGTCGAGGGTCCTGCCGCTCGGCGTCTCGAAGCCGCCGAGCTCTCGCACGTTGACGCCGGTCGAGATGCCCACCTCGCCGGTCGCGTAGCCACGGCGAGGTCCGTGGTGCGACAAGATCCTCCTGATGAGCCCCATGGCGAGCTCCCTCCGTTGTCCGGCGCCGTCTGGCGCTACAGGCAGGCGTTCTCGATGAAGCGCTTGAGCTCCTTCATGCCCTGGCCGGTCTGCGAGGAGGTGATGACGCAGGCCATGGGGTCCACGCCGAGCTGGCGCGCGAGCGTCGCGCGCTGCTGGGCTTGCTTGGTCTTCGCGATCTTGTCGGCCTTGGTGAGCGCCACGATGAAGGGGAGCCCGCTCTGGTTGAGGTAGGAGAGCATCTCGAGGTCGAGCTTCTGCGCGTCGTGGCGGATGTCGACGAGGGAGATCACCAGGTTGTGGCTGCGCTCGCTCTCGAAGTAGCCCCAGATGAGGTCTGCCCAGCGCTGCTTCTCCGCGCCGGAGACCCTCGCGAAGCCGTAGCCCGGCAGGTCCACGAAGTGCACGCCGTCGGCCTCGAAGAAGTTGACGTTGGCGGTCTTGCCCGGCTGCGACGAGACCTTGGCGAGCCCCTTGTGGTTGAAGAGCTTGTTCATCAGCGACGACTTGCCTACGTTGGAGCGGCCGACGAAGCAGACCTCCGGCATGTTGCTCTCGGGCAGCTGCGCGATCGTGCCGTACGAGGCCTCGAAGTGCGCCTTCTCGTAGTGCAGTGACATGGGTCCTCCTGGGGTTAGGCTTCGGGGGCGGGGCCGCCGCCGGCTGTCATGGAGGCGTCGGCCGCGGGGACGGAGTCGTCGGCCGCGGGGGCGGGGTCGCCGCCGGCTTCGGCGCTGCCGGGGTCTGCGGTCGCGGACGCCTTCGCGGCGGCGAGCGCGGACGTCACGAGCGGGCTCAGCTCGCCCTGCGAGACGATCGTGACCTTGTGCATCGCGCGGCTGAGCGCGGTGTAGAGCCGGCGGCGCGCGAGCGGCGTGTCGGGGTAGACCTCCGCCTGGGCGTCGGGGATGACTACGTGGTCGAACTCGAGGCCCTTGGCGAGGGCGAGGTCGAGCAGGACCACGCCCCGCTCGGGCAGGATGTCGTCGGCGTGCAGCACGCGGACGGAGTCGCCGAGCTGGCGCGAGAGCCAGTGCACGCGCGAGCCGTCCTGCGCGACGAGGGCGCACAGCCCCTCCTCTCCGTGGGCGCGCGCCACCACGTCGCGCAGCGCGTCGAGGTAGCCCTCGCGCGAGTCGCAGGCGAGGACCTCGGGCGCGACGCCGGCGCGGTGCACGGAGCTGGCCCGCGAGCGCGCGTCCTTCTCGACCAGGCCCATGAACAGGGCCGTGATCTCGGGGCTGGAGCGGTAGCTCGTCAGCAGCTCGCAGGAGTCGACCTCGCCGTGGGTGCGCTCGAAGATCGCGCGGATCTGCGGGAAGGTCGCCGTGCCCTCGCGGATGGCCTGGTTCTCGTCGCCCAGGAGCAGGAAGTGCGCGCGCGAGAAGTAGCGGGCGAGCACCATGAGCTGCGTCTCCGTGTAGTCCTGGACCTCGTCGACCATCACGTAGCGGGCGGCGGGCGCCGAGTCGCCGGTGATGGCGAGCTTGAGGTAGAGCCACTCGGCCGCGGTCAGCGTCCTGCCGTCGAGCAGGCGCGAGCCGATGCGGTCGACCCTCAGCCAGTCGACGCGCTCGATCGCGTCGTGCGCCGAGGCGTAGCGGTCCTCCACGTAGCGCCTGGTCAGCTCGAGGGTCTCCGCGTCGTCGACGGGGTTGGCGACCTCGCCGAAGATCCTGAGCTGCTCGTCAACGTCCAGGCCGAGCATCTCCGCCTGGACGTCCTCGTCGTGCGCGAGGCGGCCGAGCTTGCGGTCGAGGCGGACGTGCAGCTCGTCCTTGGTGAGGGCGACCAGGCGCGGCCCCACCGGGAAGCGCGCGAACTTCTCGGCCGCGCTCGCCACCTGCGACGCCTGGAGCAGCACCTCGCCGCCGGCCGAGACCTCGCGGAAGTCCTCCGGCTCGAGCGCGAGCGCGCCCACGCCGGCGTCGAGCTGGCGGAGCCGGTCGCTCGAGCCCGCGGCGCCGTCCGCGCGGTCCTTGAGGCCGAGCGACGCCACGAACTCGCGCCAGGTGAAGGTCTGCGGGTTGGACTCGCCCAGGCTCGGTAGGACGGTGTCGATGTAGCGCTTGAACACGTCGTTGGGCGTGAAGAGGTAGACCTGCTCGGGCGAGAGGCTCTCGCGCTCGTTGTAGAACAGGTACGCGATGCGCTGGAGCAGCACGGAGGTCTTGCCGGAGCCCGCGATGCCGTTCACGAGAAGGACCGGCACGTCCGCATGGCGCACGACCTCGTTCTGCTCTCGCTGGATGGTGGCCGTGATGTCGCGGAGCTTCTCGGTGTGGTGGCGCCTGAGGGCGGAGAGCAGGAGCGAGTCCTCGATCGCGACGGTGGTGTCGAAGTAGGAGTTGAGCCGGTCGGCGGTTATGTCGAACTGGCGGCGCAGCTCGAGGTCGACGTGGCGCACCTTGCCGTCGACCAGGTAGGTCGTGGGGCCGCTCTCCTGGTTGTAGTAGGTCTCCGCGATGGGGGAGCGCCAGTCCACGATCAGCGGGCGGCGGTCCTTGTCCGTCAGGCCCACCGAGCCGATGTAGACGTCGCGCGCCGGGCGGTTGGGCCGCATCTTGAGCCGGACCTTGGCGAAGTACGGCTGGCGGAGAAGGGCGATGGTGCGGCGGAGGCGGTCGACGTCGAAGTCGTGCGCCTGGTTGTAGGCGTCGATGACCGAGTTGAGCGTCTCGATGGCCGCGAGCGTCTCCATGGTCTCGTCCGCGCTGGTGAAGTCGGTCGTGACCTCCTCGGACATGTCGCGCAGGTCCTGGGCGGCCTGCTTGTGCGTGGTCTCGAGCTTGAGCGCCAGCTCGTCGCGAATCTGGCGGATCTGCTCGTAGATCTCGCTCAGGTGCGCCTGCTCCTGCTGGAATATCGGGTCGGTCTCTGCCATGCATCCTCCCGGATGGGACGTGTGCGGTGTGCGCCGGGCGTGCCGCCGCGCCGGGGGCGTGCCGCATGCGCGCCGTGCGACGTCGAAAAACGTGGTTATCTATCGTAGCGCAGCCGGCCGGGGACGCGCCCCCTCGCGCCCCTACTCCGCGACGTCCTCGAAGAACCCGACGCGGTAGTCGTCGAAGACGGCCTCGCCGTCCTCCTGGGTCTCGTCGAGCAGTACGTCGGCCATGATCCGGAAGTCGCCGTCGCCGTCCGCGTCGTGGAAGATCTGGCAGACGTGCCAGACGTGCCCGGCGCGCTCGTCCTTCTCGTCGATGGAGAAGAACCGCGCGCTGCGGGCGTCGCCGTCGAGCAGGATCTCGTCGTGCTCCTGGTAGTACGAGTCGAGCGCGGCCTTCCACCTCGGCGCGCGCCAGCCCCACTCGCCGTCCATCTCGCCCAGGCGGTCGACCTTGCCGCGCGCCGCCAGCACCACGCGCGAAAAGAGCGCGTTGCGTACGAGCAGCGTGAGCGCGCGCCGGTCGTGCACGACCTCGTCGGCCGCCTCCGGCGCCGTGAGCGTCGCGCCCGCGTCCTCGCTTGTCG
>Ga0256406_1000947_pt1 | contig 49069 bp, 47 predicted proteins | sample RumenRJG_03DNA_FD_185986 | JGI IMG/M metagenome (GOLD analysis project Ga0256406, IMG submission 185986) | Bovine rumen microbial communities from Lethbridge, Alberta, Canada - RJG_03 | ecosystem: Host-associated > Mammals > Digestive system > Stomach > Rumen | place: Canada: Alberta | collected... | reverse complement strand
ATAAGCGCTGAAAGCATCTAAGTGCGAAGCCCGCCACAAGAATAGATCTCCCCCGTAAGGTAAGGTTCGTGGGAGACTACCACGTCGATAGGTCGGAGGTGTAAGGATGGTGACATCTTAAGCTGACTGATACTAATCAACCGAAAGCTTGGCCGGAAGGCCGCGAAGGAAGAAAAGGCGATGTAAGGTTTGCATTTTGTTTGGATTTGAAGGCACAGACCTTCAGAAGAAATCCGGCCGTGATGGCGGGGAGGACACACCTGTACCCATCCCGAACACAGAAGTTAAGCTCCCCAGCGCCGAGGATACTTGGTGGGAGACCGCCTGGGAAAGTAGGACGCCGCCGGTTTCTTCTTTCTTTTTAAAAAATATATGATATAATTTAATTAGATTTATGGCTCCATGGTCAAGCGGTTAAGACACCGCCCTTTCACGGCGGTAACTCGAGTTCAATTCTCGATGGAGTCATTTTTTATTGCTTTGCGCAATTGGCGGAATTGGCAGACGCGCTAGATTTAGGTTCTAGTGATAATTCGTGGGGGTTCAAATCCCTCATTGCGCATTCGGTAAAGCCTTGGAATCACATGGTTCCAGGGCTTTATTTTGCTTGAGCGACATTTTCATAATAGATGGTTTTCGTGTTTTTGCGACACCTCAGTATCCACATTTCTGTATCGATAGTCATACGTTTCTTGTGTGACCCGCGTGTTGGCGTGACTGAAACTGTACATTCTTCCTTTGTATCGCTATAATGGTATTTATCCTGGTGTCCCCGAAGCGGGGGAGCCGGGAAAAGGGGAATGAGTCAGGATCGATTAGTATTGACATAATTGACATATGGGGAGGAATAAGAGTATGTTTCACCTTCATTTTGGTAAAAAGCAGCAGGTTAATCCTGCCTATGAACGGATGATGCGTCTCCGGACGCTTTTGTTTAATGTACCGGGAGCGAGTAATGAGTTTGGTGCAGCGCTTTGCCAGGAAATCCGCAGTGATGACCAGCAGAAACTGATTGATTATCTCGAGTCTTCACCGGAGGCGAGCGCGGATGATATCCTCGAATTTGTCACAAAGGAGATTTTCCATCAGTAAGTGAAAATTAATCATACGGACAATTTATATTGATATCACCAGGTTATACATAGAACCGGATCATGAACCGACACTTGGAAGTGTTTCCAGGTGTCGGTTTTTACATTGTGGGTTCATGTGCTAATAGCATAGGGAGGGAGATGCATTCTCCAGATTATCTGGCATTGGGTTTGTTCCCCAATAGTTAAAAGTTTATCTTATTTTTTTCTAAAAATTTTAATATTTCCGGTTGCATTTATTCTGAAACGTGAGTAAAATATAGGTAAATCATATGTCAGACAAACGACAAAAGACAAACTGACATAATGCGGAAAAGTGGTTAAAATTAATTCTGAGGAAAAGGAGAATGAGCTTATGAAAATTGGATTTGTAGGATGTGGAGCAATCGGAAGCTGCTATGCAAGCTATCTGGTAGACAAGAATGAAGTTTGTGTTCTGGACACCTACGCACCTGTCATTGAAGCAATCAAGAAGGATGGAATTCTGGTTGATAAATGTGCTCCGGGACATGGAGACGGAAAGACGATTTCCGTTCATCCGGCAATTGCAACGACAGATCCGAAGGAGATTGGCGTTGTAGATCTGCTGATTGTATTTGTTCATTACCAGTATCTTGAGGATGCGGTACGCAATGCTCTTCCGATGATTGATAAACATACGATGGTTATGTGTCTGCAGAACGGATATGGAAACTATGATGAGATTGCAAAGGTTGTACCTGAAGAGCAGATCATTATCGGAAATACGGCTTTCGGCGCGACACCGATTGCACCGGGACATGTAAAGCATTCTGGTTATGGCCGGACAAATATGGGAACAGTAAAGGCTCCGATGGAAAAAGTCGAAGAGGCAGCGGAGACATTCCGTGCATGCGGTCTTGAGACAGATGTTCACGAGAATGTATTCAATGCAATCTGGCATAAACTTCTGGCCAATGTTGCAATTAACGGTGTCAGCGCACTTCTCGAGACACCAAACGGCTTTATCAAAAAGAATCCGTATGCTAACAATACAACTGAGATGCTGATTAAAGAAGCGATCGCGGTTGCCAATGCGAGCGGCTGCACTCTGGACTATGAGACAGAGCTGGAGCACGCATATGACGTTTCCATTAAGACAGATGAAACAATCAGCTCTATGGTTCAGGATGTAACACATCATCGTGAGACAGAAATCCGCATCATCAATGGTGCCGTGTCTGAACTTGGAAAGAAGTATGGCATCCCAACACCTTGCAATGACATGATTCTCAACCTTGTTCTTGCAAAGCAGTCCCTCTACCTTGGAAGATAATTATATCGATCTTGTAATATATAGCGGAGGAAAAACTATGAAAGACATTTCAGTAAAAGACCTGAAGAATAAAGCAACAGAAATGCGCATGAAGGTCATCGATATGATTTATAAAGCGCAGTCCGGTCATCCGGGTGGTTCATTGTCTGCAGCAGAGTTCGTAACTGCATGCTACTTCAAGTACATGAACGTAGATCCGAAAGATCCTAGATGGGAAGATCGCGATCGGTTGATCCTGTCAAAAGGCCACGTCTGCCCGATCCAGTACGCGTGCCTTGCTGCACTGGGATATTTTCCGGAGGAGGAGCTGGACACACTTCGTAAAGAAGGTTCCAAGCTTCAGGGTCATCCTTCCATGGTTAAGTGCCCGGGTATTGATATTTCCACAGGTTCACTGGGTCAGGGCCTTGCCTGCGGAGTTGGAATGGCACTCGCAGGAAAAATGGATAAGAAGGATTATAAGGTTTTCGTCGTTGTCGGAGATGGAGAAGCACAGGAAGGCGAGATCTGGGAAGCTGCCAATACTGCGCATAAATATGAGCTGGATAATCTGATTATGTTTGTAGATGTGAATAATCTTCAGCTCGATGGAACAACGGATGAAGTAATGCCTAACGGAGATCTCGGGAAGAAGTTCGAGGCCTTCGGATGGGAAGTGTTCAACTATGATGGTAATGATATGGAGCAGACCTGTGAGGTAATCGATAAGTGCTATGCTTCCTTGAACGGAAAGCCAAAGGCGCTGATCGGCAAAACAGTCAAGGGCAAGGGCGTCAGCTACATGGAGAATGAATGCGGCTGGCACGGAAAGGCACCGAACGACGAAGAATACGCGCAGGCGATGGCAGAACTTAAGGCACAGCTGATTGACTAACAGGAGGACGAAAATGAGCGAACTGAAGAAAATCGCTACACGTAACGGTTTTGGCGATGAGATAGTAGAGGTAGGAAAAGACCATCCGGAAGTCGTTGTTCTTGATATCGATATCGGCAAGAGTTGTAAAACTACAGAGTTCAGAAAGCAGCTTCCGGACCAGTATGTGAACGTCGGTATTGCGGAACAGAACGGTGCAGGTGTTGCAGCAGGACTGGCAACATGCGGAAAGGTTCCGTTCGTAGTTACCTACGCAGCATTCGGATCCATGCGTATCTGTGAAATGATCCGCCAGGAAATCTGTTACACAAATTTGAACGTAAAAATTGCCTGCTCTCATGGCGGTGTAACACCGGCGAATGACGGTGCTTCTCACCAGGCAATTGAGGATATGGGTATTCTGAGAACAATTCCGAATATCACGATCATGATGCCGGCAGATTACAATCAGGCTCGCAAGCTGGTGCGCGCCGCAGCGGAAACATATGGTCCGATGTATCTTAGATTTACTCGTGACGATATGGAACAGATCTACGGTCCGGATGTAGAGTTCGAGATTGGTAAAGCTCACCAGATCCAGGATGGTAAAGACGTCGCAATCATCGCAAACGGAGACACGGTTTCTATTGCAATGAAAGCTGCTAAGGTTCTGGAAGAAAAGGGTATTTCCTGCAGACTGATCGACATGCACACCATCAAACCGCTTGATGTAAAGGCAGTCAGAGATTGCATCAATGACATCGGAAAGATCATCACCGTCGAGGATCACAACATCATTAACGGCCTTGGCAGTGCAGTCTGCGAAGTTGCCGCAGAAATGGGCAAAGGAAAGGTGAAGAGAGTCGGTATCCAGGATCAGTTTGGTGAATCTGCGCCGTACGAAAGACTGCTCGCTAAGAACGGCATTACAGTCGAACATATTGTGGATATTGCACAGACAATGTAATTGAACTGCTAAGCGATATCGATAAAGTCAGGTACATTAACTTCTCACACCGGGAAGGAATACAGACTCCAGTACTGGTGTGAGAAGTATAGCCAGACATTATTGAGCTTTATGTCTGGCATAGAAAATGAGGAAAAAAGAATGGATGTTTTTCAGCAAATATTGATGGACTTCTCGTGGGCAAGTCTGTTATTATTGATCGGCATGTTTCTCAGAGCAAAGTTAAAAGTGCTGCAGAAGCTGTTTATTCCAGTATCTGTTGTCGCTGGTCTCTTTGGAGTTTTAGTTGGCCCGGAAGTGTTGGGAAAATTCTGCCCAGTTTACATTCACTGGTCAGAAAATGTAAGTAGTTTTGCCAATCCTTTACTGGCGATCCTTTTTGTAACCCAGTTTATCGGATTGAAGTTTAATAAGAATATGATCAAGAAGTGTTTCCTGGTCTTCCTGATCTCAGCAACAGTTATCTCCGCTCAGGTGCTTTCTGCAATGGGACTCGGCAGACTGTTCGGACTTCCGGATGGAGCGGCTCTGCTTCCGTTCGGTGGTTTCTACGGCGCACATGGTATCCCGCAGACGATTGCAGGAATCTACAAGACTCTGGGGTACTGGAGCTACGATGCTGCGTCATCGTTTGGAACCACATATGCGACGCTTGGTATGCTGTATGGTGTTATCGTAGGTATTGCAATCCTGAATCTGGGAATCCGCAAAGGCTGGGTTGTTGCTGAGAACACTGGAAATCTTACAGATGAGGAATACAAAGGCATCCTCAAGAAGGAGCACCAGTTTAAGTTCATGCAGGCCTATACATCAGACATGGCATTTGATCCGCTGGCACTGCACTTCGCAATCGTGCTGGGAATCATGCTGGTCTCCTATGGATTGCTGTACATTCTGCACATGGTACCGCTGTTTGCCGGATTTGCAATTTATGTTCCTGCCATTCTGGTTTCGCTGGTGTTTGGCGTAGTCGTCAAAAAGACACCGATGGTTGAATTGATCGATAATGAGTCTCTGGAACATATTGGTTCACTTGCCCTGGAGTACTTGATCGCTTCAGCAATTGCTACAATGAAGCTGGACGTTATTCTGAATAATGCGGGAGCAATTCTTACAATCGCAGCTGTTGGATTGCTTTTAACCACAGCGATTCTGATGATTCTGCCGAGACTTTGGCTGAAAACGAACTGGCTCGAGAACGCGATTGTTATGTTTGGTGCGTGGTCCGGTTCTACAGCTACCGGCATGATGCTTCTCCGCATCGCCGATCCGGAGATGGAGACCGATGCCGGCCCGAACCTGGTTGCAGCAACTCCGCTCTGGCAGATCAGTACGCAGAACTTCTATCTGACCATTGCTCCTATGTTCATTGTCACTGCTGCCGGATTCCGGTCACTTGCGCTCGGAACATTCGGACTGCTGGCGGCCGCTCTGCTTCTTGGCTTTATTGTCGGCAGAAAGTAATGACTAACGGACAGCAATAGAAATAAGAAAGAAATATATACAGAAGCCCCACAGTCCAGCAGATACAAGATGGAAGGGGCTTCTGTGTTTATTAAGGATATTAATATGTTATATTGTCACTATTCCTCTTCGATTTACATTAAGAAAAATGATATAATATCATATGATATTATCATAGGAGGCAAATTATAATGAGCAGAACACCTTCATACCTGAAAAGTATAAAAAGGGAGTCTGTCGTACAAAGCGTAATCAACTGTCTTACTGATGCGATGCGCGCAGGCGAATTAAAGCCTGGAGATAAAATACCGACAGAGCCGGAGCTGGCGGAATCGCTTGGTGTAGCGAGGAGTAGTGTCCGGGAGGCAATCAAAATTCTGACCTATATGGGCGTTCTTGAAAGCAAACGAGCAGAAGGGACATTCATTTGCGATGGATATAATGAAAGCATGATCGATCCGATGGTTTACGGCATTATCCTTCATCAGGATTCATTTGAGAATCTGATGGATCTCCGGGAGATGACAGAAGTCGGGATGATTCACCTTGCAATCCTTCACCATAATGAAAAAGATCTTGACGAGCTTGAGGATCTGCTTGGCGAAATGAAAGCTGCAATGGTGAAGAAGGACATAGAAGAGATTTTTCAGGCGGACAACCGTTTTCATGATAAAATCGCTGAAATGGCCAGAAACCCTATGGCAGACAAAATCAACCGGGTTGTGCGTTCACTGACGTATGCCCTTCGGTTTGAGACCGTTTCAACTATGGTACAGCTGGGAGAAACTGATAAATTGCTGGATGCGCATCAGAAACTGTTAGACACAATGCGCGACGGCGATACGGATCATCTGTTTGAGAAAGTACGGGGTACATATTTTGAGGAACAACTTGCAGAACAGCAAGTCGATAACGCAGTATAATGCGATACTGTTTGAAAAATGCTTATGGAAACAGGATTACTTCAGCCGCAAAGGCCTCTTTGTGATGATTGATTCCGTCATCACAGAAGGTCTTTGGGCTTTTTTATATATGTATTCATTCGCAGGCTGTCTCTCGAGTTCATCTCAGCAGTCCCTTTCCATTTTGATGAGATACGTATTCTCTAAATTTGACTGTAAATTTAGTCCATCGTAATAAAACAGCCTCGGCAGGGTGTCCGCCGAGGCTGTTTTATTACGCGCCGCGTTTTTTCTTTGTGATGACTACACACAGTGTTGCGAGCGCTGCAGTGATAGCTGCGATTGTGCTGACGATCAGTGCTGTTTTTTTCTTATCCATATCTATACAGCAGACTCCGCGGCGGGTCTTATCCTCTGGCGGGATTGGTATGCGGAGCTTTCCTGCTTTCACCTCCTGATATGTTCAGATTAGCATACCAGACGATGAATGTAAACCGGATCAAAGGAATGTTTAAATTCTTCTGTGTTTATCTGAATGAGAATGCGATCAGATTGTATGGGGATATGTGCGGAAAAATGATTCGATTGTCACATGCTTTTCAAATAGTGCCGGTATAATATGGATCAGCCGTGCAGGAGGCTGCACTGTGAGTCGGAGATGATGATCGTGCGGAACGTCAGTGAATCGCCACAGGGCGGCTTGATGCACAGAACTGTCGATTACAGATATCAGGGAGAATTATCGTAAGATGAACAATTTACATATAGATGATGAACAGGAATCGAAGATAAAGAAGGACAGGAAGGAGCGAGAGGATCGTTTGCTGCGGATCCGTACAGCAAGAAAAAGGAGACATCGGCGTATGCTGATCAGAATGCTTCTGGTGGCGCTGCTTCTGGGAACTGCAGCAGGAGGCCTTGCACATAAGGTGATGACTTCGGCTGGCAGCAGCGGGGGGAACATCAGGCATACATCGGCTTCCTCAAAAAGGTCATACAATGATCCTTCTGCAAATGAATATAAATCAAAAGTGGACAAGAATAACGACGGGGTGGATGATCAGACAGAAATTCTGCAGGGCGCTTTGAAATATGTGAAGACAAATCCGAAGTACAAGAGTGAATATTACCAGGGCGGCTGGCCGACGGATGAGTATGGCGTATGCACGGATGTGGTGAATTATGCGCTTCTGAATGCCGGATATAACATGCATACGCTGGTGAACAAGGACGTGGAAAAGCATCCGGGCTGGTATACGTCGATTTCGGTTCCGGATTCCAATATTGATTTTCGGCGTGTGGAAAATCTGTACGTCTATTTCAAGCACCATGCAAAATCATTGACGACGGACATTCATGATACGGATCATTGGCAGGGCGGCGATATTGTCGTCTTTAAAGAACACATCGGTGTAGTTTCAGCTAAGAGAGACAAGAACGGAATTGCGTACATTATCCATAACGGCAAGCCGAATCAGAAGAGCTACATCCAGGATATTTTGCCAAAAAAGGAGAAGGAGATTATCGGTCACTTCCGCATTTCCTGATAGGTTTCTTCTATAATGCAAGATCACCGGGAAAAAAACTGTGATTTATGGTAGTATTATCTGGTGAGTGACAGAGGACAAAAAGAAATAGGAAAGGAAACAGGCCTCTTGGAAGGCAGAAATACAGGACAACAGAGAACGGAATCAAAACTGACAGATATTGAATCTGCCGGGCAGAATTTGAGTGCCGGCAGCAGAAATAATTTTCATTGGAGAAGAACAAAGAAAAGAAGGCGGTCGCGCTATACGGCAGTCTTTCTTTTGCTGTTTCTGGCGCTCGGTGCTGTGACGGTTATCTCTGTCAATACCGGAAATGTCCGGATTTCTGTTCCGGAGCTGATCAAAGCTGTAATTTTCAAAACTGGAAGGGCTGATGTCCTCAATATTATATGGACGATCCGGCTTCCGAGAATCCTGACAGGCATGATGCTTGGAGGGGCGATCGCGCTTGCCGGTTTTCTGCTCCAGACGTTCTTTGAAAATCCAATAGCAGGGCCTTTTGTGCTGGGGATTTCGTCCGGCGCCAAGCTTGCGGTCGCAATTGTGATGATTCTCCTGATCACCCGCATTCCGCAGCTCGGTTCCGGAGTGCTTGTGACGGCGGCGTTTCTCGGAGCGCTTGCGGCGACAGGGCTGGTGCTGCTGTTTTCGCAGTGGATCAAGAATTCAGCGGCGCTGCTGCTTGCCGGAATCATGATCGGATACATCTGCAGCGCGGCAACGGATTTTCTGACGACGTTTGCAAAAGATTCCGATGTCGTCAATCTGCACGGATGGTCAATGGGGTCGTTTTCCGGCATGAGCTGGCAGGATGTGCGGGTTTCCGGGATGATTGTCCTTGCTGCGTCGGTTTTGACGTTCCTGCTTTCCAAGCCGATTGGCGCTTATCAGCTGGGAGAGGCGTATGCGGCAAGCATGGGTGTTAATGTAAAGCGTTTTCGGGCAGAGATTATTCTCCTGTCGAGTTTGCTGTCCGGATGTGTGACGGCATTTGCAGGTCCGATCTCTTTCGTTGGAATCGCTGTTCCGTTTCTGGCCAAGCAAATGCTCGGGACATCCAGAACGATTCTGGTTATACCGGCTTCGTTTCTGACGGGATCGCTGTTCTGCATGGTCTGTGATCTGATCGCGCGGACGGCATTTGCTCCGACGGAGCTGAACATCAGCACGGTTACGTCGATCTTTGGAGCGCCGATCGTGCTGTACATCATGCTGCAGAGAAGGAGGTTGCGCCATGGATAGTGGTCTCGAAGGAACGTGTCAGACTGCCCTTGTCCTCCGTTCTGTATGTGTCGGGTACGGGCATAAACGGGTGCTGGGGCCGGTGAATCTTGAGATTCCGGCTGGAAGAATCACAACGCTGATCGGGCCAAATGGAGCAGGGAAATCTACGCTCTTGAAGAGTATTACAAGGGAGCTCCCGGTCATTTCGGGGGACATCCAGCTTTTTGGACGCAGCCTGAGCGCGTACTCGCAGCGGGAAGCGGCGCAGAGAATGGCGGCTGTGCTGACCGAGAGGGTGAACCCGGAGCTTCTGACGTGCAGGGATATTGTTGCGGTTGGACGGTATCCGTATACCGGCGCATTTGGGCTCTTATCCGATGTGGATGAACTTAAGGTAAACCAGGCACTGCATGATGTCCATGCGGAGGCTATTGCAGACTGTGATTTTCTGCAGATCAGTGACGGGCAGAAACAGAGGATTCTCCTTGCGCGTGCGCTTTGTCAGGAGCCGAAGCTGCTGGTTCTGGACGAGCCGACGTCTTATCTTGACATCAAGTATAAACTGGAGCTGCTGTCGGTTCTGCAGAGAATGACCAGAAGCAGGGGGATGACGGTTCTGATGTCGCTGCATGAAATCGATCTGGCGCAGAAAGTGTCGGATCTTGTGGTCTGTGTCGGGGAACAGAAAATTATACAGGCCGGTCCGCCGGAAACCGTGTTTCGCCGGGAGACGATACAGCAGCTGTACGGAATGCAGAACGGCTATTATGATGCGTTGTTCAGTACCGTTGAGTTTGCCGCGCCGCAGGAAATGCAGGTTCAGCAGGGACAAAAGGAAGACTTGGACAAGGTGGTCGTTTTGTCTATGGGCGGAACGGGCATTCCAGTCTACCGAAAGCTTCAGAAACTGGGCATTCCGTTTTCTGCAGGGCTGCTGAGTGAACTGGATGCAGATTATCATCTGGCCAGGGAAACGGCAGTGAACACTGTAAGCGTACCGCCTTTCTGCCTGCCGGGGAAGGAAGAATTGCAGGAGGCAAAGAGGATGGTTGATCGGGCAGGGTATGTGATTGACGCAGGATGTCCGCAAGGAATGAAGGCGCCGGACGCGCTGAACAGGCTGCGGGAATATGCGCGTGCGTTACAGAAGTGTTATTCGCCGGAGGATTTTTTTCAGACTTGGGAGAGCGGATGGAAGAATATGTAAGAAGTGGGAATAAGATGCTGCGGCTCGGGTTTACGACTGGCACCTGTGCGGCGCTTGCGGCTTCCGGCGCATTCCAGATGCTTCTGACAGGGCATGCTCCTGAGAGACTGCGTCTGATGACGCGAAAGGGAATCCCGGTAGATGTCCGGCCAGCAGAATGCGTGTTTGAAAATGCAGGCCGTACAGATGCAATCTGCATGGTCAGAAAAGATGCCGGGGACGATTGTGATGCAACGGACGGCGCGCTGATCGGCGCCCGGGTTTCACTGAGGGAGAAGCCGGGAATTTTGATTGACGGAGGCAAAGGTGTCGGCAGAGTGACGAAACCGGGGCTGGATCAGCCTGTTGGCGCAGCGGCAATCAATCATGTCCCGAGAGAAATGATTGAAGAGGCGATGAGGACGTGTGCGGAGCGTTTTGATTATCCCCTTGCAGAGCGCGGCGCAGCCGCGGTGATTTTTGTCCCTGAAGGTGAGAAACTGGCGGAAAAGACGTTCAATCCACAGCTTGGCGTCATGGGAGGCATTTCAATTCTCGGAACGACGGGAATCGTGGAGCCGATGAGCGAGCAGGCGCTGGTGGACACGATTGAAGTGGACATGAAGCAGAAGAGGACGGTGTCGGAGAATTTGATTCTTGTTCCGGGCAATTACGGACAGACGTTTCTGGAGCAGGGGCATATGGGCGGAGTGCTGAAGCGTGCTCCGCTTGTGCAGTGCTCCAATTTCATCGGTGACGCAGTGGATATCGCTAAAACGCTTGCGTATAAACGGATACTGCTGGTCGGGCATTTCGGAAAGATGGTGAAACTCGCCGGTGGTATGATGAACACGCACTCACGGATGGGGGACTGCCGAATGGAACTTCTGACGGCGCATGCCGCCTGTCTGGGAGCGGATTCGCAGACGTGCCGGGCTCTGATGCACTGTGCGGTGACGGATGAGGCGGTGGATATTCTCAGAAGAGCGGGACTGTTCCATGATGTGATGGATGCTCTGCTTGAACGGATACAGCACCATCTGGACCGCAGGGCGGAGGGAGCTGTTCAGGTCGGCGCGGCAGTGTACAACACGGATACACTGCTTGGATTAACGGCAGCCGCGGAAGCAATATTGAAAGACTGGAATGTGAAGATTTCGGAGGGAGAATAAATGGTTCATTTCATCGGCGCAGGGCCGGGAGCTGTGGATTTAATCACGGTACGCGGTCAGAAAATGCTGAAGGAAGCAGACGTTGTGATTTATGCGGGAAGTTTGGTGAATCCGGAGCTGCTTCAGCTGACAAAAAAGAACTGCAAGGTGTTTAACAGTGCGGTAATGACGCTGGATGAAGTCCTGGATGTCATGAAACAGGCGGAAAGAGAAGGCCTGGAAACCGTGCGTCTGCATACTGGGGATATGAGTCTGTACGGTGCGGTCCGTGAGCAGATGGATGCACTGGATGAAATGGGAATTGCATATGATGATACGCCGGGCGTGTCCAGTTTCTGCGGCGCAGCTTCAGCACTCTGCACGGAGTATACGCTTCCGGATGTGTCTCAGACGGTGATCATTACGAGGAAAGCAGGCAGGACTCCTGTCCCGGAAATGGAAAGCATTCCGAAACTCGCATCCCATGGATCGACGATGGTTTTGTTTCTGTCATCCGGAATGATTCCCGCGCTGCAGAAGGATCTCCTTCAGGGTGCATATACGGAGAATACGCCGGCGGCAATTGTGTACAAGGCAACATGGCCGGATGAGAAAACCGTGCGCTGCACAGTCGGAACTCTTGCGGAAGAAGCTGAAAGGGCGGGAATTACTAAGACAGCACTGATTCTGGTTGGTGATTTTCTCGGCAGCCGGTATGAAAAGAGCCGGCTGTATGATCCTTCATTTGCGACGGAGTTCCGGGAGGTGAAACCAGAGGATCAGGAGAAAAAACAGTCATGACTGCAGATAAGAAAGCGGCAGAGAGATCCTATCAGATACTGGCGTTTACTGATGAAGGTATGCGTCTGGCTGAACGTACAGTGGAGAAGCTGCAGGAAGACGGATGCAGGAAGGCTGCGGCAGACCGCTCTGGACGGCCGCTGTCTGCTGCAGAGTGGACGGAGAAATATTTTCAGGAAGCAAGCTGTCTGATTTTCATCGGCGCCTGCGGAATTGCAGTGCGCAGCATTGCGCCCCTGGTGCAGAATAAGTGTATCGATCCAGCGGTTCTTGTCATGGATGAATGTGGACGCTACGTTATCCCGATTCTGTCCGGACATCTTGGAGGAGCGAACAGGGATGCAGAAAGGATTGCGGGGCTTCTTCATCTTCAGCCGGTTCTTACGACAGGAACTGATGCAAGAGGGAAATTTGCTGTAGATGTCTGGGCTGATGAGCAGAAGTTACAGATTCTGGAGCCTTCCAGGATTGTTAATGTTTCTTCTGCTGTACTCAATAACCGTGACGGAATTCTGGTGTATTCTGTGTGGCCGGTGAGAGGTGCGCGTCCATCCGGCGTCGGGGTTGTTGTAAGGCCTGCAGGCGGTCTGAAGGACAGCGATGCTTTTCCGTTTCGGGAGAAATCGGATGTGCTGATTGATGTGCGGGTTCGTCCGTATGATCGCGGACTGCATCTGGTGCCGAAAGTTCTGGTTCTTGGAATCGGATGCCGGAAGGGAATCTCTGAAGAGGCAGTGGAAAAATGCTGGAGGGTGTTTTCTGAGGGATACGGGTTTCCGGACGCTGCTCTTCAAAAAGCCGCTAGCATTGATGTCAAGAGCAGAGAGCAGGGAATTCTCGGATTCTGCAGCAGACGCCGGATTCCGTTTCAGACCTTCGATAAGGATCAGCTGAATGCAGTAAAGGGAGATTTCAGCAGGTCTGCTTTTGTACTGAAAACGGTCGGGACGGACAATGTCTGTGAACGAAGCGCTGCAGCAGCCTGTGGGGGAACTGCGGACTGCATCATCGCAAAAAAGTTCAGCCTGTATGGAGTCACGATGGCTGCGGCTGTGAAGGACGTGCAGCTCAGCTGGGGCAGATCTGATGCAGATGAAGGTGAGAAAGACAAATAAATAACTGGAAACCGTGTGTTGCAGCAATAGAAAGATGGAAAACAGAGAAAAGAGGGACAGAATGGCAGTCGTTTATGCAGTGGGAATAGGACCGGGAAATCCAGAGTACATGACGCAGGAGGCAGCCGATATCATCGCGCGCTGCACGTATATCGGCGGATACACCGTATATATTGACCTGGTAAAACAGCAGTATCCGGAGAAACAGTATTTTTCGACACCGATGAAAAGGGAAGTTGAGCGCTGCCGGATGGCTCTGGAGTATGCGCAGAACGGTGCGGATACGGCTCTGGTATGCAGCGGAGATGCCGGTATTTACGGTATGGCTGGTTTACTTCTGCAGCTTCTTCCGGAATATCCGGACGCGGATGTGCAGGTGGTCGCAGGTGTTACGGCGGCTGTATCGGGCGCGGCTGTGCTTGGCGCGCCTCTCGGACATGATTTCTGTGTGATCTCCTTGTCCAATCTCCTGACGCCGGAAGAAATTATCGAAAAGAGGCTGAATATGGCGGCAGAAGGAGATTTTGCCCTTTGTCTGTATAATCCGAGATCCAGACACCGCAGAGATGCACTGAGCAAAGCCTGTGAGGTGCTGCTTAAGAAAAAGAGCCCGGAAACTGTGTGCGGATGGGTGAAGAATATCGGAAGAGACGGCATGGAAAAGAAGGTACTGACGCTGGGCGAACTTCCGGGTGAAGATATTGATATGTTTACGACAGTGTTCATCGGTTCGTCTGCAACAGAAAACATCGGAGGACGTATGGTGACACCGAGAGGCTATGAGAATAAGAGGCTGTAGGAAGCTGTGCCTGGCAGGAGCAGAAAAAACGCATGAGAGCATTGATTTTCGGAGGGACAACTGAAGGACGGGAACTGGCAGTAAAGCTTGCCGATGAAGGATGCCGGGTCATTTACAGTGCAGCGACGGATTATGGGATCGAGACGCTGGGGCACAGGAAAAATCTGACCGCATTATGCGGGATTCGTCCGGAAAACGAGATTGAACAGATGCTGGATGATGTTGATTTCTGTGTCGATGCGACGCATCCGTTTGCAGAGCATATCAGCAGAAGCATTCTGACGGCCTGCAGCAGGAAAGATAAGAAAGTGTTCCGGTATGTGCGTGAAGAAGAGCCGCTTCCGGAAAGCCGGAGTCTGAAGCGGGTGGATTCTGTACAGGATGCCTGTGCGTATCTGCGGAATTTGCCGGGAAATATTCTGCTGACCACAGGATCGAAGAACCTCATGGATTTTTCGGCGCTGGGTCCGGAACGACTGCATCCCAGGGTGCTGCCGTCTGTGCAGGCTCTGGAAGCGTGTAAAGAAGCAGGAATTCCAAGAAAGAACATCATTGCCATGCAGGGGCCGTTTTCAGCGGCGATGAATGTATGTATGATCCGTGACCTGGAGATTTCCTATCTGGTTACAAAAGAGAGCGGCCGGCAGGGAGGCATGTTCCAGAAAATTGAGGCGGCGGAGGAATGTGGAATTGAACTGGTCATGATTCGCCGTCCGGAGGAACTGCTGCCGGCGAGCAGGGCAGAGGACATTCTGCAGTATGTGAAAAATGAGACCAGAAGCCGGTCCGGCGGTGCAGAGTACGGTGCGGCGGCGGGAACGTCAGAAGTTCGGGAGGACCCGGTGAAGATAAAGGAGTAAAAAGCAGATGAAAGTAGCATTGATCGGACTTGGAGCAGGAATGGAATGTCTGATTCCGGATGCGCGGCATGCGGCAATGGAAGCGGATCTTTTGATTGGCGCGCCGCGGCTGCTTGCACTGGCGCAGCGGGCTTTTCCGGATGACGGAGAACACAGTCCGGAATTCCGGCAGGAAATCTGGCCCGGCCGGATTGCTGATCTGCTTTTGGAGAAAAGAGATGTCTGGGCGGATAAGAATATTGCATTGCTGTACAGCGGTGACACCGGGTTTTACAGCGGTGCGGGGTCGTTTTTGAAAGAACTGGAGAAGAGGGTTCCGGGAAGTACAGATCCGCAGAGTTCTATTAATGAAGACACGCTCGGGTTTTCACTGACCGTGTTCCCGGGCATTTCTTCGATTCAGATGCTTTCCGCTGCAATCCGCAGGCCGTGGCAGAACTGGACTCTGGTTTCCGCACACGGCAGGGACTGTGATCCGGCAGGAGAGCTGCGCCTTGGCAGGGATACGTTCTTCCTGACCGGCGGCAGAACGGGAGCGCAGAAACTCTGCCGTGATCTCTGTGACGCAGGTCTTGGAGAGCAGCGTGTCTGGGTGGGTGAAAATCTCGGTATGAATGAAGAAAAGATTACGTCTTCATACTGTCGTGATGCGGCGGAAACGGAGTTTTCTCCGCTTGCGGTCGTGTTGGTTGAAGGCGTCCGTGATGTGTTTCCGGTCATGGGCATTCCGGATAACGCGTTTATCCGCGGTCAGGTACCGATGACCAAGAGAGAGGTTCGTCTGTGTGCAGTCTCTAAGATGCAGGCTGCGCCGGAGGAAACGATCTGGGATGTCGGCGCGGGAACCGGGAGCGTATCGGTGGAACTCGCGCGTCAGGCAAAGGGAGGAGCCGTTTATGCGATTGAACGCAAGGAAGAAGCCTGTTCGTTGATTCTGAAAAACCGCAGGAAATTTCATCTGACCAATATGCACCTGGTCAGAGGGGAGGCTCCGGATGCGCTGCATGATCTTCCGAAGCCGGATGCCGTATTTATCGGCGGGTCAGATGGAACAATCCGGGAGATCATCCGTGAAGCGGTAAGACGAAACCCGGAGGTTCGGATCGTGTTTACGGGAATCGTTCTTGAAACAGTCAGCGAGGGGCTGGAAGTTCTGCGTGATCTGGGAAGGGAGCCGGAAGTCATGCAGGTTGCGGTGAGCCGTTCCAGATCAGTCAGAGGCTGTCACATGATGCTTGCGGAGAATCCGGTATATGTGATCAGTGGATAATGGCGGATGATAGAGAAGGAGAAGGTGCATGAAAAAGAGAAAAGTTCAAATTGCGGTTTCTGCGCCTGCATCAAGCAGCGGAAAAACCTTCCTTGTCTGCGGACTGCTGGAAATACTGAAGAGAAAAGGTCTGTTTCCCTGTGCGTTCAAGACCGGTCCGGATTACATCGATCCGATGTTTCACCGGAGTGTTCTGAATGTCAGCAGCCACAATCTGGATCTGGTGATGTCGGATGAGTCGTATGTCCGCAGCTGCTATCAGAGAGAGCTTGCGGAACATGGGTCTGCTGTAGTTGAAGGCGTGATGGGACTGTATGACGGACTTTCTGGTAAGACAGACCGGGGGAGCTGCTGGCATCTTGCGAATACGCTGGACATTCCGGTTCTGCTTGTTCTGAATCCGTCAGGAAGCAGTCTGTCGGCAGCGGCAGAAGTAAAGGGCCTGCAGCAGTTCCGTTCGGACAGCCGGATTGCCGGAATCATTCTGAACCGGTGTAAAAAATCTTATGCGGGACTGATGAAGGAAATTCTGGAACAGGAAACAGGTATCCCGGTGGTCGGTTATCTTCCGGAGCTTCCGGATGTTCATGTGGAATCCAGGCATCTCGGGCTGTATCAGGCTGATGAGATTGAAGATCTGCAGCAGAATATCAAAGTGATTGCGGATGCGATGGAAGAGCATCTTGACTGGAAGAAGATAGAATCGCTGTTTTCGGTTCCCGTTCCTGCAATGCAGGAAGATCAGGATTCCGGTGTGGATATCGGACGTTCCTGGGTCCTTGCAGAGCATGTTCGCCCGGTTATTGCGCTGGCGCGTGATGAGGCGTTTACATTTTGTTATCAGGAGACACAGGAAGAACTGGATCGTCAGGGCGGAAACGTCGTTTACTTCAGTCCTGTCCATGAACCATATGTGCCGGAGGATGCCGATGCCATCGTACTTCCGGGCGGATATCCGGAGCTGTATGCCCGACAGCTTTCCGAGAACCGGTCAATGCGTGACAGTATACGGAAAAGTATCTGTTCCGGTATGCCGGTAATTGCAGAATGCGGCGGGTTTTTGTATCTGCAGAAATTTCTCCGTGATGCGGACGGGGCGCTCTGGCCGATGGCCGGTGTGTTTCCGGGAACCGGCAGATCTGCCGGAAAACTGGTTCGGTTCGGGTACGCGGAAATGCAGGCAAAAGAGGACAGTCTTCTGTTTAAGCGGGGAGAATCAATGAGCGTTCACGAATTCCATTACTGGAAATCGGATGAAGACGGAGACGCGTTCCAGATGAAGAAACCGCTGTCATCCAGGAACTGGAGTGAGGGGTACGCCGGACCGTCCTGGTATGCGGGTTTTCCGCACCTCTATCTTGCCGCGCATCCGCAGGTGGTGAAGAGGTTTATCTGCGCGGCAGAAGCATACAGGCACTCTCAAATGGAGAGGAACAGAGGAGGATTTTGATGAACCACTGGATCATGTATTTTATCATTACAGAAGCTTCTGCAGGAGCGGGTGCGCTGCTGGATCTGCTTCTGGCCGATCCTTTTCATTTTCCTCATCCGGTCGTGATCATAGGGAAGGAAATTTCTTCTCTGGAACGTTTTTTCAGGAAGCTTTTCCCAAAAACTTCAGGAGGTGAACTTGCAGGAGGCGCATTGACTGCCGGAATCACCGTCATTACGACATTGCTGGTTACAGGTTTTCTCTGTACAGCTGCATTGCGTATTCATCCGGTTCTCGGATTTGCTCTGCAGACACTCTGGTGCTGGCAGGCACTCGCAATGCGGGGTCTGCAGAAAGAAGCTGTGAACGTCTACCACAGCCTGCCGCCGGAGGGAACGCTGGAACAGGCACAGAAGGATGTGGGCAGAATTGTGGGACGAGACACGTTTGTACTGGATGAAACCGGAGTCATCAAGGCAGATTGTGAAACAGTTGCGGAAAACTTTTCTGACGGTGTGATCGCCCCGCTGTTTTATATGGCGATCGGCGGCGCACCGCTGGCTCTGACGTATAAGGCGGTGAATACCCTGGACAGCATGATCGGGTACAGGAATGAACGGTATCTCTATTTTGGCAGGGTCGGTGCGCGGATGGATGATGTGGTGAATTACATTCCATCCAGAATCGCGGCGCTTCTCTGGGCGCTCGGCGCAGCGATGACCGGAAATGACGGAAAAAACGCGCTGCGGATATGGAAAAGAGACAGCAGGAAGCATGCAAGCCCGAACTCCGCGCAGACGGAATCCGCCTGCGCCGGATCGCTTCATGTGCAGCTGGCAGGTCCGGCGCAGTATTTCGGCAAAATCTATGATAAGCCGGCTATCGGCGATGCGGATCGTCCGATTGAGCGAGGTGATATCCTGCGCTGCTGCAGGATGCTGGGAGCGGCATCTTCTGCCGGTTTAGTTATTTTCTTCACTCTCCGGGCGGTGATCTTCTGGATTCTGCTCCGCTGAGTGTAAGAGTAATAAAGCCGTGAGTGAAACGTCGCTCTGAGGTCCGGTCAAACGGAGGTTCTGCAGAGAGGGACGGGAAACATTGCAGAATTATGATTATCAGAAAGGAAAAGACTTGGATTTTTTTCAGAGCAGTGAGCATGGAGGAGAATTAAACCGGTACCGGGAGCAGTATGGAATAGTCCCGCTGGATTTTTCAGTTAATGTGAATCCGCTGGGGATGCCGGATTCTGTAAGACAGGCCGCAGAACGCGCGCTTCAGCATGCACAGGAGTACCCTGATCCGGTGCAGAGCAGACTGACAGCGGCTCTGGCGGAAAAGGAGAGTCTTCAGCAATGGCAGATTCTTCCGGGAGCGGGGGCTTCGGACCTTATTTTCCGCGTCTTGTTAAGCTGCAGGCCATCTCGCGCAGTGATCACGGCGCCGACATTCAGTGAATATGAGCGCGCGCTGACTGCGGCGGGTTCTGCTGTCAGCCGTTTTCTGCTTAGAGAAGAAGATGAATTTCTTCTGGATGGAAGAATCGATGAATTGCTGGAACTTGCGGAACGGGATGCAGAGCATACGGGTTTTCAGCGGCAGGAATATGAGCGTCAGGCGGAGATGATTATTCTCTGTGAGCCAAATAATCCGACTGGGAGAACGACAAATCGGAAAGCGCTGCAAGCCTTGCTGGAAGAATGTCAAAAACGCGGAATCCTGCTGGTTGTGGATGAATCGTTTATCGGACTGACGGATGAACCAAGCGCGCACAGCTTTATTTCCGAAGCGCAGAACTGCGCCAATCTGATTCTCCTCCGTTCATTTACCAAACTGTTTGCCATGCCCGGAATCCGCCTCGGGTACGGTATATTTTTTGACCGAGAGATTCGCAGGCGCGCAGCATTATGCGGCCCTTCATGGCCGATATCCGCAGGAGCAGAGGCTGCCGGACTTGCTGCTCTTCAGGAGACTGGATATATTGAACAGTATCGTGAGCAGAATCAAAAAGAGCGGGGATATCTCCGTCAGGAACTTCTGAAGATCAAGGGCATTACATTTATCAGCCGCGCGGAAGCCAATTATCTGCTCATTCATGCTGACAGAAAGCTCGCTGAGCCACTCGCTGAACGCGGCATTCTGGTAAGGGACTGCGGGAATTACCATGGACTGGACAGGAACTGGATTCGTGTCTGCGTCAGAGGACACAGTGATAATGTCCGTCTGGTACAGGCTGTCCGGGCATGTATGCAGGAAAGAAACTGCAGGGATCCTGAAATCGCCGGAACAGAGAAATGCAGAGAAGCATAGAACAGAATGCGAACGCAGGCAGATCACAGGAATGCCGGAAGAGCATAGAGCAGAAATCGGCAGAACAGACAGAAACGATGGAAACAAAGAATAACTGACAGGTGAGAATAATAGGAAGTAGAAGAGAGATACAGGATGAACGGTCGAAAAGCATGGAACATTATGGTGCAGGGAACAATGTCAGGAGCAGGAAAAAGCCTCTTGTGCGGCGCTCTTTGCCGCATCTTCCGTCAGGACGGCTGGAAGACAGTTCCGTTTAAGAGTCAGAATATGGCGCTGAACAGCTGGATTACTGCAGACGGACTGGAAATGGGGCGCGCGCAGGTTATGCAGGCTGAAGCTGCAGGAGTCGAGCCGGATGTGCGAATGAATCCGATTCTTCTGAAGCCGTCCAGTGACGTCGGCAGCCAGGTGATCGTTAACGGAAAAGTGCTCGGGGATATGGATGCCCGTGAGTATTTCCGGTATAAGGAGAAGCTCATTCCGGATATTATGGAAGCGTACCATTCACTGGAACGGGAAAATGACATCATTGTGATCGAGGGTGCGGGAAGTCCTGCGGAAATTAATCTTAAACAGCACGATATTGTGAATATGGGGCTTGCAGAGATGGTGGATGCTCCAGTTCTGCTGGCGGGAGATATTGACCGCGGAGGCGTGTTTGCGCAGCTTTATGGAACGGCGGCCCTGCTGGAAGAATCCGAGCGCAGAAGGATTAAGGGCATGCTGATCAATAAGTTCCGGGGAGATAAGGATATCCTGACGCCGGGCGTGCGCATGATTGAAGAGCGGACGGGCATTCCGGTTCTGGGCGTTATCCCGTACATGTATGTGGATATTGATGAAGAAGATTCTCTGGCTCCGCGCCTGCGGCGGACAGGGCAGCAGGATGATTCCCGCGCGGTGCTCGATATTGCAGTGATTCGGTTTCCGCGGATTTCTAATTTTACGGATCTGGCCCCGCTGGAGTCGGACTCGATGATGGATGTGCGGTATGTCGAACGCGCGGATGAATTCGGTTCTCCGGATCTGGTCATTCTTCCGGGGACAAAAAGCACCCTGGATGACTTGGCATGGCTGAGGGAGTCAGGCCTGGAAATGACTGTCCGGAAGTTTGCGGGCCGTGGCGGAGCGGTTCTCGGGATCTGCGGAGGATATCAGATGCTGGGCGAGGAGCTTCTTAATCCGGAGCATACAGAAGGCAGTCTTGACGGTATGAAAGGAATGGGGCTCCTTCCGGTCAGGACAGTGTTTACCGGGAAAAAGACGCGGACACGGATGTGCGGAACTGTTTTAGCGGAACCGTTTTCCGGTGCTTCGGTTGACGCATATGAAATTCATATGGGTGTTACGGATGTGCGTGGAAAGGCGTTCAGCCGTATTGCGCAGGATGACGGGAATCAGAACTATCCGGACAAGACAGAAAACGGCGAGGGAAAAGATGATGGCTGCTGGAGCGGCAATGTGTTTGGCACATACCTGCACGGCCTTTTTGACAGCGGAGAAGTTACAGAAAAGCTGGCTGCATGGCTCTGTGAGAGAAAGGGCCTTTCTTACACGGGGAAAAAACGGATAAGCCGAAAAGAGTATGAAGACAGGGAATATGATAAACTCGCGAACAGTGTCCGGGCTGCGCTAGACATGGACGCGGTTTATGATATCGTATTCCGCAGGCAGCAGCGGGGATAAAGCAGAGCTTCTGTGGATAAACAGGGCAGGAGACGAACAGAGAAAGGAGCGGCTGTGATGGGAATACAGCATGTAAAACCTGGAGACATTGAACGCACCAGTATGCGCATCATTACGCAGGAGCTGGATGAAAGAGGAATTCATCTTTCGGAAGATCCGGCGATGCGTGCGGTTATTCTGCGGGCGATTCATACCAGCGCGGATTTTGAGTATGCGGAGACTCTGCGGTTTACGGGAAACGGGCCTCAGGCAGGCGTCCGGTATTTTTCCATGCGTAATGCCGGCTTAGCCGGAGATTCGCCGGCACGTTCTAAAATCATCGTGACGGATACCAATATGGCGCTGACTGGAATCAGTAAACGGGCGATGGAGAAACTGGATGTGCGGGCAGTCTGCTATATGGCGGATCCCGGGATTGCATCGGCAGCAAAAGAAGAAGGCATCACACGTGCCCGGGCATCTATGGAATATGCGGGGAAAAATCATCCGCATGCAGTGTTTGTTTCCGGGAATGCGCCAACGGCGCTGATCTCCCTTTCCGAACAGATCCGCAGTGGTCTGCGCCCGGCGCTGGTGGTTGGTGTTCCGGTCGGTTTTGTAAATGTAGTGGAGAGTAAGGAGATGCTGCTCGCTGCCTGTGAAGAATGTCAGGTGCCGGCGATTATAGCGATGGGAAGAAAGGGCGGAAGCAATGTAGCCGCTGCTATTGTGAATGCGCTTCTGTACACGGCGGCGGGTTGGCTGGATCCGGATAACCGCGGGTGAATCGAGGCGGCGAATCTGAGAAGAGGCTGGATCAAGCGTCATTTTTTGATTGAAAATTGAAAGCTCAGCGACTACATGCTATAATTTTTATATCGTTCAGGTGATGACAGTCTATAAGAGAACAGGCTGCCATTGAAAAGGGAAACAGGTGAAAGTCCTGTACGAACTTCGTCACTGTAAGCGGATTGCAGAAGCCAACCCATGCCACTGCGCGCACTCTCAGCGCGTGGGAAGGCGGCAGAAGTCATAATCTGCGAGTCAGGAGACCTGCCTGGATATGATCGCAGCGGAGTATTCCGCGCCACGAGATACTGGCACATGCGATAGATTCCATTCTATCCGTATGCCTTTTGCCATATTTTGGCAGAAGGTTATTTTATTGAGAGCGGCTCTTTTCAAGAACCGGGAAAGGAAACAGATATCATGAAAAAGAAACAGCTGAATAAGTTTATGACTGCAGCTTTGTCAGCAGCCGTTGCAACCAGCATGCTCGCTGCTGCGCCAGCATTTGCGGACGCGCAGAATGCGGGGACACAGGTGGCAGGTACATCGGCAAAAACTGTACAGGAGGAGAGTGCTGTGAAGGCAGAAACCGGTGCGCAGACTGCAGAAAAAGTTACGATTTCTAAAGATAATGTCAGGGAGATTACCGGTAAGATTACACAGATGACGCTGGAACAGGGAAAGGCTTTTGTGGACAAAAATGACAGCCCGCTCCTGGTTGCCGGATTGATCGGTGAGATTTACATTCATCCGAAGACAACTCCGGAAGAGCAGAAGGCACAGACGGAGATGGTTGCAAGAGTGGCAAAAATTGCAAAATACGCGTATGATAAGCTTTCTGACGCCGATAAGAAGGCTGTGCCGGAAATCCCGGACGGGTACGAGTATCCGGGAGCAGGCGGAGCGGATTATTTTTCCACTGCGGCACCGATCGGAAGTGCTTCCAAGGATAAAGCATGGACCAAAAAGGTATGCGCAGCACCGGATAAGAAAGCGGAGATTCTGGTCGTCAGCTTTGGAACGAGTTTCAATGCGAGCCGTTACCAGACGATCGGAGGAATCGAGAAGGCGCTCCAGTATAAGTATGGGAAGAAATATTCCGTAAGAAGAGCATTTACTTCACAGGTCATCATCAATCATATTCTGGCAAGAGATGAATACCGGATTGACACGGTGAGAGAAGCACTGGAAAAAGCCAATAAGGCAGGCGTCAAGACGCTGATCGTTCAGCCGACAACACTGATGAGCGGAGAAGAGTATGATTTACTGAAGGCAAATGTAAAGGCAAATAAGGGCAGTGTGAAGACTGTGAAAATCGCCAGTCCGCTGCTGAAATCAGATAAAGATAGAAAAACGGTCGCGAAGGCGCTCGCGGAATCGTCTGCAAGACAGGCCGGAGTTAAGACTTCATCACTGAAGAAGGCGGGAAATAAGACGGCGTTCGTATTTATTGGACATGGAACCTCTCACGCGAACCGTGTAACGTACACGAGAATGCAGAAGGACTACGATAAGCTGGGATATAAAAATGTCTATGTCGGAACGGTTGAAGGCAAGCCGGCGGCAACCTCTTCTGCGTCAATTATTAAGAAACTGAAGAAGAAGGGATATAAGAAGGTGGTCATCCGCGGCATGATGGTTGTCGCAGGAGACCATGCGAATAATGATATCGCCGGTAACGATGCGGATTCCTGGAAATCGCAGCTGAAAAAAGCAGGGTTTAAGGTAAGTGCGCAGGTAGCCGGACTCGGATCACTGAAATCGATTCAGAAGATCTATGTTCAGCATACGGCAGCAATGATGAAATAAAATGAAATAAGGAGAAGAAAGTTGAGAAAAACAGCATTAAAAATCGGTGCAGCGGCATGCGCCGGAGTTATGGCGATGAGCATGGCCGCATTTGCGGACACGGACACAGGAAGCAATACGGAAGCAGCAAAGATACCGGACGGGGTGTATGCCATTCCTGCAAAAACAGACAGTCCTATGTTCCATGTGAATGCCCTGGATAACCAGATGGCATTTCTGACGGTAAAAAACGGACAGGAAACAGTCACTTTCCGGCTTGCAGCACAGGGGTTTGATAAACTGTATGTGGGGACTTCTTCAGAAGAAGCGGAGAAAGATGCAGCCGGCCAGATCGAGCATAAGGTCAGACGCGGCGACTCCTACTACTTTACGATTCCGCTGACGAAAGATGGAAAAGATCTGGTCAAGGGCGATACGACCCTTTCCGTTCTCGGACACAGCGCGAAACGGCAGACGTGGTACCAGCATACGCTTACGCTGACTTACACGGGTAAGGAAAAGAATCTTGAGCACGCCAAGATTGCCGCGCCGGCAAAAACTACGATCAAGAAATTAACGCCAAAGAAAAAAGCGGCAATTCTTTCCTGGAAAAAGGTCACGAAAAACGGAACTGGCTATCAGGTTCAGTACGCGTCCAAAAAAACCATGAAGGGCGCAAAAACCGCCAGCGTGTATTATAACGATGTGACAGAGAAAACGGTGAAGAATCTGAAGAGTGGAAAGACGTACTATTTCCGCGTCCGCACGGAGCATTTCAACGGATACAAGTCCGGCTACTCCGGATGGAGCAAGGTGAAGGCGGCAAAGATTAAATAACCAAGCGGATAAAAAGGGCTGCGGTCAATCCAGTTCATATGCGGGGGATATATATCGAACCGGCAGGAGGCTGGGGCTGCAGCTTTCTTTTCTAAGGAGACAGAGATCAGGGAGTGCATATTGATGCAGATTAAATATCATAAGGCGATCATGAAGAGGATAGGCGCCGCGGCTCTGTCTGCGGCCGTACTGCTGAGCTTCAGCACGGCTGCGGCAGAGACGTTTCCGGAATTTTCCTCACACGCAGAAACGGAGACATCTGCGGCATCGGATTCTGTTTTATCCGGTTCTAAGAGTGCCGGGCAGTCCGGAATATCTGCAGGAAAGTATGTGCCGTCGTCGTTTACTTTTTCCGGAGGAACGGGAAAAGTAAAGATCACATGTGACTGGGTAAAAATTGATGACAGCGGTGCGTCTGCAGAGATTGTCTTTCACAGCGCGTATTACACAAGGATGACGGTTGACGGTAAAGAGTATGTCTCTGATGTCGATCATACCCTTGGCACATCAACCTTTGTCGTGCCCGTCCGGATAAATGAACCTACTGATGTATCCGCGGTGACCACCAGAATGGGTGCGCCCCATGCTATTGCTTATGCGCTGAATGTCGGTCTGAACAAAGGAGCGAAGACGTACATCAGTAAAAATTCCGGAGGAAGTAAAAGTGATAAGAAAGAAAAGACGCCGCCGAAGGAAACGTCATCGTCATCAAAGAAATACTTTAAGAACGGCGTCCTGAAAAACGGGACCTACCGTATTCAGGCGTGGACCGATCAGTATATGTTCAATATTCAGCCGTATCAGGGCGGAACATACGCGATCCTCACGGTGAAGAACGGGAAAATGAAGGCAAAGATTACGCTCACCGGACAGGGGTACGATTATCTGTATCCGGGGACGGCGGCGCAGGCGGAAAAAGCGGCGAAATCGACCTGGATCCGATACTCAAACCACAATAATTATTATTCATACACCATTCCGGTAAAAACGCTGAATAAGAAATTTCAGCTCGCCGGGCATTCCAAGAGGAGAAACCGATGGTACCAGCATAAGGCTGCATTTTATACGAGCGGAATCGTGCGTGTCAAGGGCAGTGCGACAGTGATTCCGAAAGGGAAGAATACAATTAAGCGCAGAAGCACTGCAGAAGGAACAACGGTCCAGAAGGTATTTCACAATAACCACAAGAAAGACAGAATCTCAAAGTCGACAAGCGACCGGTCGGGAAGCACGTCGAGGGTGGACAGCCGCGCGGGCAGAAAGGACGGCGTCTATACGCCGAGTTCGTTCAGCTGGTCGGGCGGATCAGGACGGCTGAAGGGCATTTCATGCAGTAAAATCACGGTGACTGGAGGCAAGGCATACGCGACGATCGTGTTTGACAGTCCTTATTATGACCAGCTGCGCGCGGACGGCAGAACGTTTATGCGGTCGGGAAGCGGTGGAAGCACTTCTGTGTTCGTGATTCCGGTTCATCTGAACGCCAACAACAAGGTTGTGGGCAGAACCGTCGCGATGTCACAGCCGCACTGGATTACGTACACCTTGTATGTCGGTCTGAGCGGAAAGGGCGGGAATTCTTCTTCTGCACGGCAGCTGAAGAGCGGACAAAAGAAACTGTCCAGGAAAGCGCCGGAAATTGCTGGTCTGAAGAAACAGTCTTCTGTAAAAGTCGAGCACGCAGAGCTGTTTAAGATCTTCCGTTACAGCCGGGGAATTACACTGATTCAGGTGGATTTGGAGAAGTACGCTGCCGGAAGAAGCGCAGACGGGAACAAGAAACAAAAGACGAAGGTCGAAAGCGGCCGTGAAGAACTGGAAAAAAAGGAAGGGAAGACGCAGAGTGAGCGGACACAGCAGCTCTATAAAGGAAGGATCATCAATTACCTGGTTGTGCCGAGCGGGGCATCGGTCCCGGCTGGCCTGGATAAGAACTGTATCGTTATTCACACGCCAAAGCACGGGTATACTGATTCGCAGAGCGCTCTGCGATTTGCGGGAATTTTGAATCAGTCCGGACGGTTCAGCTCATTCGGCTTCAACAGCGCCAGAGCGTATCGCTGTCTGCCGGCGTCAGCGGAGCAGGATCTGCGCGGCCGTGTCAAGAGCGGCCGGGTCCAGTTTCCGGGAGACTGGAAACATGTGGATTATCGGGATCTCGTTGAAGAAAAGACAGATCTATGTATTCTTCCGTCCGGAGCAGTCCCGAGAGAAGAAGGGCAGTTGCAGGGGCGCGGAGAGGCTGCACAGACAAAAGCCGACAGGGCAAGGGCTGAACAGCATCCGGTCAAGCATTTTCTGGCTTCTGTGATCGGAATTCTTCCGGATCACCTTCTCCCAACAAGCCTCCGGTCTTTTGTACACAGGTATGCGCCAGATTCAGAGTCGACCGCTGCACAGGGGAGCGCAACAGCTGTCTCGCAGCAGAACGCAGGTAAACAGTATGCACAGCTGGATAATGCCATTCAGCTGTTTACAGCAATGGAAACGCCGGTGCTGATCGATCGTTCTGCGCGTGAAAAAGGAACACTGGCACAGGCAGAGTGGGTGAAGGTTTACGGTGCGGTGCTGGGCTGTGAGAAAGAAGCAGAAAACTGGTTCAGCAGCTATGCCAGATCGCAGACCAGATAATTCTGTCAGAAAGCAAATATTAACATACGGAAACAGAGAAAAGAGCAGAATCAGATGAACAGATATGCAGAAATAAAGGGAAAGGCAAAACAGACGGCCGCGCTCGTGCTGTCGATTATCATGGTGATGGCGCTGATCACCGGATGCGGCGGACCGGGATCCTCGTCCGGCTCCGGAAGCAGATCTGCCAGGAGCAGCTCCAGCAGCCATCCGGATATTTCCGGATTGAAGTATCAGTCTTCCCTGAAACTGGATTATGCAAAGCAGTTTCAGGTATACCGTTATCAGGGCGGATATAAGGTTATTTCTATTAAGCAAGAGGGCAGCTTTCTGGTTGTTCCAAAGGGAAAGAGCAAGCCAAAAGGGCTTTCTGATGATATTACAGTGATCCGGCAGCCGCTGAAGAATGTCTATCTGGCAGCGACGGCGGCAATGTCCCTCCTCTGTGACATTCAGGGCGATCAGGCCGTTCGGATGAGTTCAATCCGGGCATCGGAGTGGTCATTTTCCGAGCCGAAAAAGCGGATGGAAAAGAAAGAGATGCTGTTCGCAGGAAAGTACAGCGAGCCGGATTATGAACTTCTGGTAAAAGAGAAGTCTGATCTTGCGCTGGAGTCCACGATGATCTATCACACGCCGGAAGTGAAAAATATGATAGAAAAACTGCATATTCCGGTCTTGGTGGACCGCTCAAGTTATGAAGACACCCCGCTTGGCAGAATGGAATGGATCAAGCTTTACGGCGTTTTGATGAACCGGGAAAGTCAGGCGGAGAAGTTTTTTAATAAGCAGGAAGAGAAAACCAGACATTTGAAGAAAGGTGTGCATAAAACAGTCGCTTTCTTCTACATTTCCACAGACGGGAAAGCTGTCGTCCGCCGCTCCGATGATTACGTTCCGGCGATGATCAAGATGGCAGGCGGGACATATGCATATGATTCCGTCGGAAAAACGAGCAAGAGCATTTCCGTGCCGATGAACATGGAGAAATTCTACGAGCTGACAAAAGACGCAGATATCATCGTCTATAACGGAAGCATCGACAGCAGTGTGAGAACATTAGCTGATCTGAAGGCGAAGGATCCGGCGATAAGGAAGCTGAAGGCTGTCAGAGACGGGAACTGCTGGATTGCCGGATCGTCCATGTACCAGCGTCCGGATCAGGCCGGTGATATTATTGTTGATTTTAATACGCTGATCCAGAGTAAGAATCCGAGCGGCATGCGGTTTATTCAGAAACTGAAATAGCCGGGCTGTGTTTTCCGGGCGGCAAAAGGCAAACGCAAGGAGCTGACGGACTGAATTCCTGCAGAGTAACAAACGGCACGAACAGGAAGAAGTGAAAAGCAAATCGAAATGATAAGGCGGCGCGTACGCGGAATTCCGGAGAACCCGGAGTCTCGTGTGCGCGCCGCCGTTGTTATGTGCAGTATGTTTAACTGTGTAATCTGCTGAAGAAGATGGGACGATACACAACAGAAATCCGTTCCGTCAGTCCATCTTGACTTCATCCAGAGGTCCGTTGAACATTTCAAAGCAATGCTCAAAATCGGTAACCTGGCCGCCGAAAAGGGCCGCTTCCATCGGATTCAGCTCATCAAGAAATTCTTCCAGTTTCTTTTTTGCGCCTTCCGGGTCAGCCGGAGGTGTCAGAGCCATATCGGCATATGCGCGCAGTTTTGCAAAATACTGCGCCGTATCGAGATTATTCTTTTCGCGGCCAAAGATATGGAACATCTCGTAGCTGTCGGTGACGTCCTGATCTGTAACCTCTTCAAACTGACATCTTCCGATATAATAATAATGATCATTCATTTTATATACAAAACCAGGATAATGGGTCAGTTTGTAAACGAGTTCATAAGACATTTCTATACATTCCTTTCTGACTATTTGAAATTATTTATACACGCACGTCTGAAATACTTTTATGCATTGTATTTCCATATTTTTATTTTACCGTGGTAAAATATTTTGTAAAGCAGAAGAACTGGCTTTTGTCAGCAAAAGGGCAAAAAAACATAGGTGTACATGCGCCGCATAGAATTACGGACAGCTTCATCAAAGTATCTCAAGCAGGAGAAGAAAAGTAAAGAAAGATGTTCAGATGCAGGATGTACATGTACGGATGAGAAAGGAACGTATGCTGAAATGATGTGGGATAAAGAAATTGATCTGCAGGAGATAGAAGGTTTGTATGCGGGAAATGCACAGGATGAAGAGGCCGGAACAGGAGTTACCGCACTTGTTTTTCCGCGGGGTGCGGCAGCGGGATGTAAAATCAGCGGAGGAGGGCCTGCGTCGAGGGAAACGGGTCTGACGTATTCAGAAACAGCAGAGAACCGCATCCACAGCATTGTGCTTTCCGGCGGTTCCGCATATGGCCTGGCTGCGGCACAGGGCGTGATGGAGTGTCTGGAAAAGCGTGGAATCGGGTATCAGACATCGTTCGCTCTGGTTCCGCTTGTCTGCCAGTCCTGTATTTACGATCTGAACTACGGGCGTGCCGATGTCCGTCCGGATGCATCTATGGGATATGCGGCCTGTGAAAATGCATTGTTGCAGAAACCCCTTGTAATGGGAAATGCCGGAGCAGGAACCGGCGCGACCGTCGGCAAGCTGAAAACGATGCGCAATGCCTGTAAATCCGGTCTCGGATGGTTCGCCGTCCAGCTTGGGGAACTGAAGATGGCCGCTGTTGTTTCTGTCAATGCCATGGGAGATGTCTATGATCCGTCTACCGGACAGAAACTCGCCGGCATGAAGAATGATGAACGGACCGATTGGCTGGACGCGGAGGCATACATGGCTGAAGTCTATAGAGAAAGTCAGAGGGCGCAGAAGGAATGCAGAACAGCAGCGGACGGAAAACAAGCTGAAGAAGGTTCTGCAGTTCCGCAGAACACTACCATCGGCGCGGTAATAACCAATGCAGAGTTTCATAAAGCACAGATGAATAAAATTGCTTCAATGGCGCAGAACGCCTACGCGCGCTGCATTCGTCCGGTTGCGACGATGTCGGACGGAGATACGATCTACGCTGCCAGCATCGGAGATATAAAAGCAGATGTCAATTTAACCGGAAGTCTTGCCTCGCAGGTCATGCAGGAAGCGATTACCCGGGCGGTGAAAAGCGCGCAGATCCAGGACAGCGAATTTCTTGCGCGTGTTTCCTGGAAATAAACTTGTCTCCTTGCTGGATTGTTTTTGTCTGAATTAATAATATGCTGTGATAGAGTTGCTGTGATGTTAAAAGAGAAGTATAATAGTAATATTCATGAGTATATTTCATGGAAATGAGGAAATGAGAAAGGAGAGCGATATTTCATGAAGAAGAAGTTACTTGGGTGGATTATGGCAGCGGTTGTTGGAACGGCGATGAGTATAGTTCCGGCGCCGGCAGTGTTTGCAGCGCAGACGGCAGAAACCTCATCCAGTCAGAATGTGGTGATGATTACGCCAGAGTCGATGTCTCCAAAGTCGACGGCGGGATACTGGACGGCAATTAAAACGGCTGTCGGAAACGGCGGAAAGACCGTAAAGTTTCAGCCTGGCCATACCTATCATATTTCGGGAATGATCCGAGTGCCGAGCAATACGACAATTGACGCGACCGGCGCGACGATTGTGGAGGATATGCCGGGCTGCACGATGCTGAGCCAGCCGGATGAACGATGCAACAATTCTAAGATTAAGGGATACAATGCGGTGCATGACATTACGATCAAAGGCGGCACATGGATCGGCACAAAAAAGACCAGAGCCGGAGCGGGAAGCAAAGAAGGGTATAAAAACGGATGCAATGTCGTTAACTTCCTGCACGCAAAGAATATCACCATTAAAGATGCAACGCTGTATAATTGCTACAATGCCCATATTATTGAGCTTACAGGATGTAAAAACTGCAAAATCCAGAACTGCAATATCGGAATGACAGCAAGCGGGAAGGCAGGTTTCTATTACGGATCTTCGAACAACGGCGCGATTCAGCTGGATGCCTGCACAGCAGCAGTCAATAATCCGAGAGGAAGAACGTTTGACGGGACGCCTTGCAGAAATATTACCATTAGTGGATGTAAGATTCATTATCCGACAGGAATTGAATGCGCCCAGACGGTAAGGGGAAATAAACTGACCACCAATGTAAAGATCAGTAACAACAAGATCTGGTACCACTACAAACCGTATATTACTAAGCACACATCGAGGATCAGCATCAAAGGCAATAAAACGGTTAAGTATTAAGTTAAGTATAAAAGTGAAAGGCTGGGGCCGCGGGGAATCGAAGCAGAAATGCTCTGAACCCCGCGGTTTTTCATATGCGGAAGGTGAGGATCGGATGAAACGGTCAAAGGGGGGAGTATCATTCCGCTGTGTATGAAATAATTAACATATATACGTGCGTTTATAGGATAAATATTTACATGATCATGTATATTGTATAATTGCACAACAAAAAGACCGCAGTTATTAGTTTACATATACAAAAATATGTGCTATTATAATAACAAATGATCGTTCAATATATTGAATACAGGGTTTTACATATTAAAGGAGGAATGTGGAGATGTCGGACTACAAGATAAAACCAATTCCCGTAGAACCGGATCCGGGGATTTACAGGGAACATGAATTTAAGGATTCACCTTTGGTTCCGGTGCAGGAAAATGAGAAGATCAGAATAGAGATGCAGTACCCGGAAAGAGGGTGTGTGCATGCAGAAACGCGATGCCTTCTGCGGACGGAAGTGCAGGAGATGCTGCAGAAAGCGGCGCAGGGCCTTCCGGACGGATACCGGTTTGTGATCTGGGATGCCTGGAGACCATTTGCGCTGCAGAAAGAACTGTTCGAGTCTTATTCTGAAGCTATCATTAAGGATTTTCATCTGGAGAAACTCGATGAAAAAGAAAGAATCCGCAGAATCTCTATGTTTGTGGCAAATCCGGTGAATGACACAGAGTTTCCGCCGGCGCACACGACCGGAGGCGCCCTGGATCTCACCATTGAAGGGCCGGATGGCCGTCTGCTGAAGATGGGAACGGAATTTGACGCGTTTTCCAAAGCGACAAGGACGGCATTTTATGAAACTCCGGAAGCGGAAGGATGTGAGGATGCAGAAGAAATTCGGAATAACCGCAGGATTCTCTATCATATCATGCTGGAAGCTGGGTTCACCAATCTGCCGTCAGAGTGGTGGCATTATGAGTACGGTGATATGAACTGGGCGCACGCAAGGGGTCAGAAAGCGATCTATCAGGGGATTTTCACCTTCTGATAGTCGCAGAGAAGTGCTTGCAGAATTTCCTGAACAGTATTAAAATTATTTTCAACACTTGAACAATGGATAGAATCAAAATATTCATGAAAAGAAAGGAGTTCACTGACTATGTTAAGTTCTTTTTTCCAGCACACGCTGGGCAGGTCATCTCTGATTGCCGCATCGGATACCTGGGCTCTGCTGTTTGTGCTGCTCGTCAGTACGGCTGCGGCAATTTACCTGGAACAGAAATATACCTGGGCATCCAAGGTTTCCGGAGCAATTATCGCACTGATCATTGCGCTCGTGCTTTCTAATGTTGGCATTATCCCAATCCACAGCACATTGTATGATGATGTCATCTGGGGCTATGCTGTTCCGCTGGGTATTCCGCTTCTTCTCATGCAGTGCAATATGAAGAAGATCTGGAAAGAAACCGGAAAGATGATGATCGTTTTCCTGATCGGCGCGGTCGGAACGGTTGTCGGCGCATTCTGTGCGTTCGGTCTGCTGAAGGACGTGGTTCCGCACCCAGCAGATGTTGCGGCGATGATGACCGGATCTTATATCGGCGGCGGTGTGAACTTTGCGGCGCTGGCTGCGCAGTTCAAGGTTCCAGGCGGTACAGTTGGTGCAACCACCGTTGCGGATAACCTCCTGATGGCTGTCTACTTCTTTGTACTGATTATGTTTGCCGGAATGAAATTCTTCCGCAAACACTTCACCCATCCGCACATTGATGAGGTTGAGAGTCAGGGATTGGATGAATCCAAGACACAGGCTGCGGCATACTGGAGCCGCAAGGACATCTCTCTGAAGGACATCGCGCTGAATCTGGGATACTCAGTTACCATCGTGTTCCTGTCCAATCTGATTTCTGCAGGCATCACCGCTGCGATTCCGACATCCAGCCCAGTCCTGAAGATGTGCAACATGTTCTTCGGAAGCCAGTACGTCTGGATTACCACACTGTCCATGATCGCCGCTACATACGGTGAAGACAAGATCAGCAAGCTGAACGGTTCACAGGAAATCGGAACATATTTCATTTACATGTTCCTGTTTGTCATCGGAGTACCGGCGTCCATCGTTCAGATTCTGACCAAGACTCCGTCACTGTTCCTGTTCACTCTGATCATGGTTGTGGTCAATATGCTGTTCTGCTTCATCGGTGGCAAACTTCTCCATTTCGATCTGGAAGACTGCATCCTGGCATCCAATGCCAATATCGGAGGACCGACGACTGCAGCAGGAATGGCTATTTCACAGGGCTGGAGCAAGCTGGTCGGACCAGTCATGCTTGTCGGCACTTTCGGATACGTCATCGGAACATATCTCGGTGTTCTGGTCGGCGGTTTCCTCGGCGCAGGCGTATAGCAGCCGGATGATCTGTACACAGTTGTTTTCTGACAAAAGAATAACGGTGCAAGGGAACTGTCCGTTCTCCGGCGTCATCAGATGCTGGAAGACGGGCAGTTTTTTATTCATTGAAAATAGTTTCAATATCTTCGTATGGAATTGTAATTGCAGAAGTGGTAGATTCTTATACGAAGAGGAAACTAACTGAGAGAACAGAACTGCGTGAGTAGAAGGCGAAAGGGGCAGAAGCAGAAATGGATAGAATCGGAATTATCTTTGGGGGAAAATCCACAGAGCATGAGGTGTCTCTGGTATCCGCAAGATCGGTTGCAGAAGCCATCAATAAACAGAAACATGAGCCGGTCCTGATCGGCATCAGCAAGAGCGGCGAATGGAAGAAATTCTGCGGTCCGGTTTCCATGATGACAGATGGAAACTGGGAGGAATATGCAGAACCGTTCAGCCTGGAGAAACTGCATGATCTGGATCTTGTCTTTCCGGTTCTTCATGGGAAATACGGTGAGGACGGAACCATTCAGGGACTGTTTGAGATGCTGGGGGTTCCGTATGCCGGATGCGGAGTTCTGGCGTCTTCACTGGCTATGGACAAGGCGGCATCTAAGCTTGTGTTCCAGAGCTGCAGCCTTCCGACACCGGATTTTCAGCTGATTTTAAGAGAGGAACTCTCCTCGCATCTGGAAGAAGCAGCTGACCGCTGTGAAGCGGATCTGCATTATCCGATGTTCGTCAAACCGGCAAATACAGGATCCAGTGTAGGAATCTCCAAGGTCCGCACCAGAGAAGAGCTGAAAAACGGTATGCTTGAAGCTGCGCGCTTTGACCGGAGAATTGTTGTAGAAAACGGCGTTGACGCTCTGGAGGTGGAAACCGGCGTGATTGGAAATGACCGCCCGGAGTGCGCAGCAGTCGGAAGCATTCAGGCAGCCAGAGATTTTTATGATTATACGGCAAAATATCAGGAAGACGCAGGCACGATCATTCAGGTTCCGGCTCAGCTGGACGATGAACTGATTGAGCAGGTGAAACAGACTGCGATTCGCGCGTATCAGGCGCTGGACTGCGCTGGATGCGCCCGCGTGGATTTCCTTGTGGACCGGAAAACCGGAAAACTGTACATCAATGAGCTGAACACGATCCCTGGATTCACCAGTCTCAGCATGTTCCCGATGATCTGGAAAGAGAAAGGCGTAAGCTTTACGGAACTTATAGACCGGATCATCGATTACGGATATGCGCGCTTTCAGGACGGCATGAGAAAAGAACAGCGAGAGGATAATTTCAGCGGATGTCAGGAGCAGGACGCAGCGGACGAACAGATCGCCCTGGCATAATTCCTTCACAGAAAGAGCATTAAGAAAAAGACCAGAAATACGGATTTGAGGAAAGATATTACTGGCTGAAATGGAAAATAAACATTCCCCCCGGCGAGTGGAAGAGTCCACCGATCGGGGGGGGAATGTGCATTTTTTCGATTTATTTCTTTTCGTGTTTATAAGCATGGATAAAGGCGCCTTCGCTTTTTCGAGACTCCTTGGACGGGATGCCGTGATCCGTTTCCTGAACAAAGATCTGCGGCGAAGCGTCCAGCAGGCGGAATTTCCTGGCCTTGCTTTCAATCAGCCCGTCACGTTTCATGAGCTGCAGCGTGCGCATCATCGAGGCGCGGTCGACATGCAGGTACTCCGCGAGACTGCTCAGTGAAACCGGAATGATGAATTCCTCTTCCTCCGGATTGAGTGAATGGATAAATTTCAGATATCCCAGCAGCTTATCGCGTGTGGTCGGCTGAAACAGTATGGAAAGATGCATAGATAACTGCTGGGATTTCTGCGCAATCATGTTCATCAGATTATTCAGAAGCTGCGCGTGCTCATGTTTCAGTGTATCCTGAGGGGACAGCAGCTTTCTGTAATCCAGAAGCAGCACACTGCATTCAGAGGACGCGGTTACTGTATAATGCAGGTTCGGAATTGGAAGCGTAAACAGATCTCCCATAATGTCGTTTTTTTCATACAGATCCATGAGAAACAGGTCTCCGGATGCGTCGGCCATTTCTAATCTAGCGCTGCCGGAGCAGAGAACGGCCAGAATGGACGGCTTGCCTGCATCATACTCCAGAATTGTCGAACCTTTCTGATAAGATTTTGACTCAAGTTCAAAGCAGGAAATCAATTCCTGTATAGACAGTCTGTCGATCGAATCGAATAAATTTCGCTTTTCCATAATGAATCCTTCCCAGACAATAGCTACAGCTGATTTCCCTGATTGTGTATCTGTTAATTCTATACTATTATCGTTTTGTGAATAATAGTAAATTTGTATCACTTACCCTATAGGCATTATATCATAATTGCTTTCAAGTTGCGTGGAATCATCAAAAAAATTTTAACTAATATATTGACAGGAAATCAAGATAGTGAACGGTATCTGATTGACGGAAGGGAGGAAAGACAGGTATTTTCCTTGCTTTTTACGTTTTGTCGAAACGGAATGCGTATACACAATGAATTAATTAAATAAAGAATCCGTGTATACATATGTGAAAGTTTGCGATAAAGGATTTACAATTGCATGAGGATATGACAAAATAGGAATGTTAGAGGGAGAATATCGTTTAAAAGATCGTAGAACGAGGAGGCATCACAATGCGCTGTGTGAGAAAGGTAACGGAAGATCTGTACTGGATCGGAGGCAATGACAAGCGTCTGAGCTTATTTGAGAACATCCACCCGATTCCGGACGGAGTTTCCTATAACTCTTACGTATTACTGGATGAGAAGGCTGTTTTGTTTGATACGGCAGACTGGGCGGTCGGTCAGCAATTTATGGAGAATCTGCATGCGATTCTCGACGGACGCAGTCTGGATTATATTGTTGTCAACCACTTTGAGCCGGATCATGCGGCTACGCTGGGACTGGTTCTGCAGGAATTTCCTGCGGCAAAGGTTGTCTGCACCAAGAAGGGACAGGCGTTTGCTCAACAGTTTGGTTACGATTTTGCGGATCGCTGGATTGAGGCAAAAGAAGGCAGCGAACTGAGCTTTGGAAAGCATGTCGTGACATTCGTCAATGCTCCGATGGTTCACTGGCCGGAAGTTATGGTGACGTATGACAAGACGAATGGTGTTCTGTTCAGCGCGGATGCATTCGGATCTTTCCGTTCTCTGGACGGGGCACTCTTTGCGGATGAGGTGAACTTTGAAAGAGACTGGCTTCCGGAAGCCAGAAGATATTACACCAATATTGTTGGAAAGTACGGTCCGCAGACAGCGAACCTCCTGAAGAAGGCGTCAAAGCTGGACATCAAGTATATCTGCCCGCTGCACGGACCAGTGTGGAGAAAAGACATCGACTGGTTTATCGACAAGCATGTAAAATGGGCGACTTATACACCGGAAGAGAAGGGTGTTCTGATCGCTTACGGTTCTATGTACGGTCATACGGAGAACGCAGCGCAGATTCTTGCAGCTAAACTGCATGAAAAAGGGATGCATAACATTCAGATGTATGATGTCAGCAAGACGCACGTTTCCTATCTGATCAGTGAAGCGTTCCGGTTCAGCAATATTGCGCTCTTCTCGGTTACTTATAACATGAACCTGTATCCGCCGATGCAGAATTTTGTAGAAGATATGGGACGGCTGAATCTCCAGAACAGAACGGTATCTGTTGTGTACAACGGCACCTGGGCTCCGGCTGCCGGAAAATGCATGGACGGACTGCTCTGCGGAATGAAGAACATGAATGTTCTGGAGAACGAGGTTCAGATTAAATCTTCTGTTGGTAAGGAGACAGAAGAACAGCTGGATGCTCTCGCAGATGAGATCATTGCGTCCATGAAATAGGGCCTGTGGGATCGATCGGTTCGGATGTTCGGATGAATGTCCTTGACATTTTCCTATGGATTCCGGTTATAGCAGGATTTCAGCAGTAATTTCAACCAGAATAAAGCCCGGCTGACAGGAGCTGGCTTACAGGCGGACCGCCGCGCGGTGCATGTCTTTGCGCGGCGGTTTTTCTGTGCCCTGAAATCGGATTCAGAAAGGCGGCAGATCATTTTGGCGGACTAATCAGGCCAATGTCGTAATAATCTGTGATATATGCAATGCTGTGAATAAAACGTTGTATATCTATACAAGTAACTGGACCTTGTCCAGTATTGAGATTTTCAATTGTTAATATAAAAACCATGATGATAAAATAGGGAAAGATGGTAGGTAATGAAACATTACTTGATGTTTATGTGATGAATATGTGGGGTTTTAAGGAGGAGTATGGAAACAAAAAACAATGAAATGACACAGGCCTCTGCACAGAAAGAAAAACAGGGGTTCTGGAAACGGTGGGGAAGCAAGATCATCCTGCTTGCCGTAGTTGCGGCATGTGTGCTGATCTACCTGTATGTCCCGTCGGTGAACGCATTTCTGAATAAGGTCATCGCGATGTTCAAGAGCGGCGACTTTGGACAGATGAGAGCATTCATTGCCAAATACGGAAAGTGGGCGATGCTGGTATCTGCGCTTTTGATGATTTTCCAGTCTATTATGGCACCGCTTCCGGCATTCTTTATTACGCTGACCAACGCCAATCTGTTCGGATGGTGGCAGGGCTGCATCCTGTCGTTCGTATCATCCATGGCAGGCGCGGCGCTCTGCTTCTATATTGCCAGGATCCTCGGCCGCGATGTGGTTGAGAAGATCTGCACCAGAGGAGCGTTGAACCAGATTGAAGTATTCTTTGAAAAACAGGGTAAAAAATGTATTCTGATTGCCCGTCTGCTGCCGTTTATCTCGTTCGATATCGTCAGCTATGCAGCAGGACTTACGGCTATGGATTTTGGCGGATTTTTCCTGGCCACCGGAATCGGACAGCTGCCGGCCTGCATCGTATATTCCTATGTCGGCGGTCTGTTGACTGGAGGTGCGCAGAAACTGTTCATCGGACTGGTCTGCCTGTTCTCGCTTGCAATCCTGGTTGTTCTTCTTCGTCAGGTTTACACCATGAATGAGAAAAGAAAAAAGGCTGCAGCTGAAGCTGCCGGACAGGTTTATGTTTCTGATGGTTTGTCTGCGCCGGTTATTGTCGGAAAGCTGTATAATGCTGCCTTCTGGGGCATGGTGATCGGTGTGCTCTGCACCAGATCCACTTGGCTCGCGATGAGAGTCAATGTAGGCTGGCTGTTCTATGCGGGATGGCTGCTGACCTTCCTGCTGGCAGTGATGTTCAGCAGTTTCAAGTGCGGACCTAAGTTCACTGTCATCAATGTGATCGTATGCTTCGTCATCATGATCATCGGAAGCGGAAATGCGCTGCTGGTTACGCCTGCTGCCGTAGCAAGAATGGGAATCGGTCTCGTGTCGGTTCCGTTTGATGTCGTGAACGGAGTACTGCTCGCATTTACGATTGTCGGTTTTGGTCTTGTTTTCTTGCTGCACTATAGAAAAGCGGCTAAGCAGCGCGCCTAGCCGAAGAGGTGCAGATAAGATATAGATTATTGTTCTAAAAGGGAAAGGATAGACAAATGAAAAAGAGCTTAATGAAAAAAATTGTTGTCGGAGCGCTGGGTGTGATTATGGCTGTTTCTCTGGCTGCATGCGGAGGATCCGGATCCTCTTCTTCCGGAAGCAATAAGACGGATTACAGCAAGGTTACCGCAGATACAGCAAAGAGAACCGTTACCGTATATGCTAAAGTTAACGGAACGTATTTCACACAGTCTACTCGTCACTATGTCGTATTTAAAGGCGGTTCCAACGGAGATAAGTCTGTCATGACTGCACTGGGTTCTGAGAAGGATTTCTACGGCGCAATGATTAAGATCGGCGGTGAGCCGTGGGATAAGATGATTCCTAAGAAGATCGGTCAGAAGACCGGCGGTCAGAAGGTCAAGGTAACTGTCTCCTGGAAAGGTCATAAAGATGTTCCGGCTGTTAAAACACTGAAAACTGACAAGGGAACGCCGAAGATCGACTTCCGTTTCTCCGGAAACATTAAGAATGCGTATAAGAACAACACCGGATGCATTGCCTGCCTCGACAGCTGCGCAACCGGAATCGTATCCAACGCAGCTTACGGCTTTGGCGATATTGAAGGCGGAAAAGTTAAGGTAATGGGTAATTCCAAGGTTCTGCCTAAGGATGGAACAATTGTCAAGGTAACCTTTGCGCTTCAGGACTAGTACAGAATACGGATCACGGAAATAACGCCAGATTCGAACATAGAAAAGGACGAGAATTCCAGCCGGGAAGTTTCGTCCTTTTTTCTGACTCAGCGAAATATTTTTTGAAAGAAGGTTGATTATGAAACCGGGAACTGACTATAGTATAGAAGAGATTACGGATCTGTTCATGCACGGAATTGACTGTTCGCAGGTGGTTGCATCGGCGTACAGCAAGCCGCTTTGCATGGATCAGAAGGAGATGCTGCGCCTGACTTCTGCATTCGGAGGCGGCATGCTGCAGGGAAAGACCTGCGGCGCGGTCGTTGCGGCTTTTCTTCTGCTCGGGCTGAAGTACGGTCACGACCATGAGGATGATACAGATGGAAAGACGGAGATCTACAAGAAGATGACGCAATTTCGCATGGAGTTCGCTAAAAAGTATGATTCAGAAGACTGCAGCGCGCTTCTCGGCGGCAATCCCGCGGATCCGGATGATATGGCAGCGATTCAGGAGAAGAATATCATGATGACCCGCTGTCCGGTAATTGTGAAAGATACGATCGATATTCTGGAGGGACTGCTGTAATGACAGAAAGAAGAGCCGTCATTCTGTTTACAAGAATTCCGTATCCGGGGCACACCAAGACCCGCCTGATGCCGTACTATACGCCCGTTCAGTGCGCAGAGCTTCATTCTTGTTTTCTGCGTGATATCCATAGAAATCTTCAGGGAATCGATGCAGATCTGTTTATCTACTATGCAGAACCGGGTGATCCGGATAATCTGGTGCAGATTTTCGGGCGTCAGATGGATAAACCGAGCGGAGGCTGGAAATATGGCAGGGGACGTGTGGTTTACCGGCGTCAGAGCGGAGAGGACCTGGGAGAGAGAATGTACGCGGCGATGGAGGAGGTCTTCCGGGAAGGGTATGACCACTGCGTGCTCACGGGGACTGATCTTCCTGATCTGACAAAGGGTATATTTGACGATGCATTCACAAGGCTGGAGACGCATGACGCCGTCCTTGGCCCTACCAGAGACGGCGGTTATTATTTAATCGGGAGCAATGCTCCGCAGCATATCTTTTTTGAAGATCAGGTGTACGGAGGCAGCACGGTTTTTGAAAATACAGCAGCAGCCATACTGGATCACGGTCTTTCTCTGAGCCTTGCAGAAGTTCTCAGTGATGTGGATACCAGAAAAGATCTGATTCACCGGCTGGACCGGCGCAGAAAGAATCCGGAAGCTCCGTTTTCGCACACGGACCGGTTTATCCTTCAGCACGTTAAGATTTCAGTGATTGTTCCGGTCTGTAATGAAGAAAATATGATCCGGAATATCCAGAAGGAGCTGCAGCGGACGTTTGCCTCTTGCGAGGTGATATTTGTCGATGGAAAGAGTACGGACGGAACGCTGTCCAGAATCGATCCGGAGATGATGATCCTGAACAGTGAAAAAGGACGCGCCAGGCAGATGAATCTGGGGGCAGAAGAGGCTTCCGGAGATATCCTGTTCTTTCTGCACTGTGACAGCAAACTTCCAGCCCATCCGCAGAGAGAGATTCGGCATGTTTACGCCGAGCATCTGGCGGGATGCTTCCGGATCGGATTTCCGACCAGACGGTTTCTGATGCTGACGAACAGCATCTTGTCGAACCGGAGAGCGCGCAATGAGGGCATTATGTTCGGCGATCAGGGTATATTTATTGACCGCAGGCTGTTCTTTAAAATGGGAGAATTTCCGGATATTCCACTGATGGAAGATTATCAGTTTTCTCTGAACCTGAAGAGGCATGGAATATCTAACGGTGTTGCGCATGAGAAAATCATCAGTTCGGATCGTCGGTATCCCAGAAGCACCAAGGGGACGCTGCGGCTGATGAAAAAGATGTATGATATGCGTCAGATGTACCTTCACGGGGCTGATCCGGGGAAACTGGCGAAGATGTATAAGGATATCCGGTAGGTTTCAGAGAATCCGGAATATGAGTTGAATAAATGGGAGAGAATATGCGGATACTGAGTATTACGGCCCAGAAACCGAGCAGTACGGGCAGCGGAGTGTATTTGACAGAAGTGGTAAAGGCGCTGGCGGCGGAGGGACACCAGCAGGCGGTTGTTGCGGGAATAACGAGTGAGGATCATCCGGAATTTCCAGAGAACACAGCATTCTATCCGGTGTATTACGGAACGGAGGAACTGCCGTTTCCGGTTGCGGGGATGTCGGATGAGATGCCGTACACCAGCACGAGGTATTGCGATTTTACGGAGCCGATGACGCAGCAGTTTAAGAATGCTTTTTTGAAGAAAATCCGCCAGGCTGTGACAGATCTCAATCCGGATCTGATTCTCTGTCATCATCTTTATCTGCTTACAGCATTGGTGCGGGAGAGTTTCCCGGACCGGACGGTCTGCGGGTTCTGTCATAACACAGACCTTAGGCAGATGGAGAAGAATCCGGTGAACCGGGAGTGGATCCGAAAAAGAATCCCTCTTCTCGATAAGATCTTTGTTCCGCAGAAACCGCAGGCAGATAAAACCGTTGATATTTACGGCGTGGACCCCGGGGAAATTGTCACCGTCGGAATGGGATACAATGACGGAATCTTCCATATCGATTCTGATGCGCGTGCAAAAAAAGAGCGGCGTGCAGAGGAAGACGGAGAAAAGCTTCTGGTTTTTGCCGGAAAGATTGCGGAAAAGAAGGGCGTCATGAGTCTGATCCGTGCGCTGGACAAGCTGGATATTCCGAAGAGAAGTCTTCAGGTTGTCCTGGCGGGCGGAGCAGGGAATCAGGAGGAATACAGGATCATCCGGTCTATGGCAGAGCAGTGCCGGTATACGATTGCGTTCCCGGGGAGGATGGCGCAGGAGGATCTAGCGGCGCTGTATAACCGGGCAGATGTGTTTGTTCTTCCGTCGTTTTTTGATGGAATCCCGCTCGTGGTGATTGAGGCGCTGGCCTGTGGGGACAAGGTTGTCGTTTCCAGGCTTCCGGGCATTGATGCCTGGCTCTCTGAGAACGCTCCGGGGGCGGATGTGCGTCTGGTGAATCTTCCGACGATGAAGAATGCGGATGAACCGGACCCTGGGGAGCTTCCGCGTTTTGAAGCGGATCTTGCGGATGCTCTGCAGAAAAGCCTTTGCAGTCCGTTATCTGTTCCGGCGGATGTCAGCCGGATTTCCTGGAGAAGTCTGGTGAATAAAGTTCTAGCGAGCGTGACAAAAGATAATTAGAAAGGAAAAAACGCCATGACAGAGCGGAAAAGGGTGTTATTCTACGGAGATTCAAATACGTATGGATATGATCCGAGAGGGTTTATGGGCGGCCGTTATCCTGAGGAACAGCGATGGACGGAGATAGTCCGCCGGAGGTTGAAAGATACCTGGGAAATTATGGATGACGGGATGAACGGACGGGAGATTCCGTCTTCTGCTCTGACCCTGCAGGCGCTGGACCGCACATTGAAACACTGTGTTCCTCTGAATCTGTTCGCCGTCATGCTCGGCTCTAATGATCTGCTGTTTTCCAGCCCTGATCCGACGCTTGCAGCAGAAAAAATGAAGCAGATGCTGATCCATGTGAAGATGTTTCTGAGCAGACATAACTGCGCAGGAAGACGTTCGTCGGAAGAGGCTGTATCAAGCTGCCAGATTCTGTTGATTGCCCCTCCGCAGGACCTTTCCGGGGGCGAGCCGCTGCGGCAGGCTTCGCTCCATCTGGCCGATCTTTATCAGGAGCTTGCGGTTCAGGAACGCTGTCAGTTTCTGGATCTCAGCAGGGAAGAATTATCCCTGGCGTTTGACGGACTGCACTTTACGGAGGAAGGACACCGGCAGATGGCTTTGCTGATTGAACCGATCCTGCTGAATCAGTAAGGCCGGCGGCAGGCGGTCAACAACCGCTGTTCAACGGATGAAAATCGAATAGAAAACAGTAAGACGCGGGCTGCAGCACAAGGCAGAGTATCGGATGTGCTGCAGCCTGTTCTTTTACCTTGTTTATTAAAAATATTTAAATAAAATTCTTGACATATAATGGTCGCTCCGCTATGATATCCCATGTAGTTAAAAATATTGAATTATTTATCGGAGGAGAACATGGGAAAGACAGCGCTTCTGTTTGCCGGTCAGGGCAGCCAGTTCCCGGGAATGGGAAAGGATTTTTATAAAGAGTATCCTGAGTTTCAGGCAATTTTTCAGCTTCTTCCGGAGAAACAGCGTGAAATCGCATTTTCCGGAAGCAAAGAGCAGCTCCAGGAGACCGTGAATACGCAGCCGATTCTGCTTGCGTTTGGCCTTGGCGTATATGCCGTGCTAAAGAAGCATGGGTTCAGGCCGGACATGGCGGCAGGACTGAGTTTAGGAGAGTATTCCGCACTGACAGCAGCCGGCGTATTTACACCGGAGCAGGCTGTGTCTCTGATCCACTGCCGGGCAGAAGCGATGGAGAAAGCGTCTGAAGGGGTTCAGACTGAAATGTCAGCGGTTCTTGGCCTTGACAGAGATAAACTGATGGACTGCCTTCAGCGTGCGCAGAAAGTTGGACGGGTAGAAGCGGCGAACTTTAACTGTCCGGGGCAGATTGTCATTTCCGGAGAGAAAGAAGCTGTTGAACAAGCCGAACAGTTTGCTCAGCAGGCCGGCGCCCGCAGGTGCATGCGCCTTCCGGTAAGTGGACCGTTCCATACATCCTATATGGCGCCCGCAGCAGAGGTCTTAGAAAAGCGCTTTCATGACGAGGTATTCAGACCGATGCAGTTTCCGGTCTATTTCAACTGCACTGGGAAACCGGCCTTGCCGGGAGAGTCTGTTCAGGAGCTTCTGGTGCGCCAGGTTCAGTCCGGCGTATATATGGAAGATATTATCCGCGGCATGATTGCGGACGGAGCGGATCAGTTCATTGAAATCGGTCCGGGGAAAACGCTTTCCGGATTTGTGCGCCGGACAGACAGAAGAGTGAAAACCATCAGTATCTCCACAGTTGAGGATATTAAAAATTTGGATCTTTCAGGACAAATTGAACAGGGGGCAGGGGCATAACATGAGTGAACGTCGAGCAGCCATTATTACTGGCGGAGGAAAAGGCATCGGAAGAGCCATCGCGCTTCAGCTTGCAGCGGACGGAGCGAATGTCATCATCAATTACGCGGGAAGCAGAGAGTCTGCAGAAGAGACAGCAGAAGCATGCCGGGTGCTTGGTGCGGAAGCATATGCGTTCCGGGCTGATGTTGCGCAGCAGGAGGACTGTACGCAGCTGGCAGATTACTGCATGGAGAATCTGGGGCGAATCGACATTCTGGTTAATAATGCCGGAATTACCAGAGACAATCTGATGATGCGTATGGATCTTCAGGACTTTCAGAACGTGATCGATACCAATCTGAAGGGCTGCTTTCTGATGATGAAAGCCGTCAGCCGTCCGATGATGAGAGCGCATTACGGAAGGATCATCAGCATCTCATCAATTTCTGCTCTGACCGGAAATCCGGGGCAGATCAATTATACGGCGAGCAAGGCAGGGATCATCGGCATGACACGTACACTGGCGAGGGAGCTGGCGTCCAGAAATATCACGGTGAATGCGGTCGCTCCGGGCGCAGTGGATACGGATATGACGCGGACGCTTCCGGAAAAAGTCCGTGAGCAGATGATCGCGTCGATTCCGATGAAGCGGATGGGAACTCCGGAAGATATTGCGAATGCGGTTTCTTTCCTGGCAAAAGAGGAAAGTGCGTATATTACTGGGCAGGTCCTGAACGTCAGCGGCGGAATGTATATTTAAGGAGGAATCAGTATGCAGCTGAATAATGATGAAATCAGAAGTATTCTTCCGCACCGTTATCCATTTCTTCTGGTTGACCGGATTGTGGATATGGAGCCGGGTGAATATGCGCGCGGAATCAAATGCGTATCCGCAAATGAAATGCAGTTTCTCGGTCATTTTCCGCAGAAATCGGTGATGCCGGGTGTGCTGATTCTGGAAGCGCTGGCGCAGACCGGCGCGTGCGCGATTCTTTCCCTGCCGGAGTATCAGGGAAAGATTGCCGTATTTGGAGGTGTAAAGAAGTGCCGGTTCAGAAGAGTCGTTGTACCGGGCGATGTGCTGGAAATGTCCTGTGAAATTACCGGAAAGAAAGGCCCGGTCGGTTTTGGAAAAGCGGTCGCGAGGGTTGACGGAGAAATCGCTGTCGACGCAGAAATCTCCTTTGCGATCTCTGATGCAGAGCAGCCGGAGAGATAATAACGGATCCTGCTGAGAAAGCAAAATACGAAATTAGAATAAGAGAAAAGATAAAAACGGGGCTGCCGCGTAAATGATCTGCAATCATCTGATGCGGCGGCCCCGGCGTTTATGCTTCCGCTGCAGAAACAGACCGTATTCCCGGCACGGTTCTGCCTTGTTTTTTAGAGTTCTTCCTGATCGCGGAAAACGAGATTACAATCTTCCATGCTGTCGACGATCGCCAGGCTGGTGACTTCATATCCCTGCTTTCTCAGCTCATCTCCGCCTTTCTGGAAGCCCTTCTCAATCGCAATTCCGATTCCGGCAACTTCAGCGCCTGCCTGGCTGCAGATGTCCAGCAGACCGTGCATTGCTTTTCCGGTAGCCATAAAATCATCGATGATCAGAACCTTGTCGGAAGGCCCGAGATATTTCTTTGATAAGGTGATGTCATAATCCTTATCGTACGTATAAGAGTGTACGCGGGAGGTAAACACATCCCCGTCAATATTCTTGCTCTTTGCCTTTTTGGCGAAAACGAACGGAACTTTGAAATAGCGTGCAGTAAGAGCGGCGATCGCGATTCCGGACGATTCAATAGTCAGAATGCGCGTAATTCCGCAGCTGCCGTATTTATTGTAGAATGCCTCTCCGATCTGATCGAGAACAGAAACATCGATCTGGTGGTTCAGAAAAGAGTCGACCTTCAGGATATTTCCCGGACGCACATGGCCGTCTTTTAAAATTCGTTCTTCAAGAAAGTTCATTGGATCCTCCCGTGTCCTGTTTTGCAAGCAAGTTATTCAATACAATATTATAGCCAATAATATGCCGGTGGGCAATCGTTCTGTAGAGGAAAGCTCGGTTCGGGACATTTCCGCATGAAAATCTGTCCGGCTCAGACATGCAGCCTGAGGCTCTGTTCGTCCGCAGCGCTAAAATCAGGCCCGATTTTACATGCTGCAGAAGAAAACTTGTATACAGTTATGATATACTGTAAATTACCTGACCGATGTAATTATTCAGATAGATAAGGATGAACAATGAGAGATTATACATATATATTCTGGGATTTAGATGGAACGATCATCAACAGCTATAACGGGGTGACGCGCAGTGTGCAGTATGCCCTTCAGAAGTTCGGAATCGATGAACAGGATCCGGAAACTCTGCGCCGATACATCGGGCCTCCGCTTCGGGAGTCTTTTCAGAAATTTGCAGGTTTGAGCGAGATGCAGGCCGATCAGGGCGTGGAGTACTACCGCGAGCGGTATAATAAGGTTGGGCTGTTTGAGTGTGAACTGTTTCCGCATGTGAAGGAGACACTGCAGTATTATCAGACAAAGGGTAAAGTGCAGTTTCTTTCTTCCTCTAAACCGGAAGTGATGTGCAGAAAGATCCTGCACAATCTCAAGGTGGAGGACTGTTTTGATGAGATTGTCGGGGCAAGTCTTGATGGCAGAATTGACACGAAATCAGAAGTTCTGCAGGAAGCGTTCTGCCGGGCAGGAGCATATCACGGTCACGCGCGTCCGGAGTTTAGGAAAGAGGATACGGTATTGATCGGAGACACGATGTTTGATGCTGCAGGAGCAAAGGAGAGCGGTATTGACTGCATCGGGGTGGAATACGGGTTCGGAACAGACCGGGAGCTGAAAGAAAATGGCGTTCAGGCAATCGTAAAAGATCTTCCGGAGCTGGTGAGAATGCTTCCGTGATTCTTGGCCGCGGCTGCGGTTTGACAGCGTTATGCCGGTCTTATTTCATCAGGAGAAAAACAAAAAGGTGAATCTGGGCAGTGGACTGAAGGAGCGACTTTTTGTGTTTGGATATACGTACATATTCTTGCCCGGTAATTTTTGTCTGATGAACAAAGAATTAAAATACTCCGCCGATTATCTAAAAAAATACGAAAGCCGGTTCTTCAATGCAAGTTGTTTGTGTTATAATCCTGAGTTTGACAGTTTGAAAAGAGTAAAAAGTGCCATAAACGTTGTGATTTCAACGTTTTAGGCACTTATTTTTTCGGCTTGATTTGTAGTATTTTGGCTACCTTTTTGTTTTCTGCATA
>Ga0256406_1000946_pt1 | contig 49122 bp, 42 predicted proteins | sample RumenRJG_03DNA_FD_185986 | JGI IMG/M metagenome (GOLD analysis project Ga0256406, IMG submission 185986) | Bovine rumen microbial communities from Lethbridge, Alberta, Canada - RJG_03 | ecosystem: Host-associated > Mammals > Digestive system > Stomach > Rumen | place: Canada: Alberta | collected... | reverse complement strand
GCGTTTTCGAAGAGCTGTTTTCTTTTTTATTGTATAAGCTACGGATTGCTCCGTGCTGCGCACTCCCGCAATCCTACAAGTATGAGCACTTTCGTGCCGCTTACGCGTCACTTCGTGCTCATACTTGTTGCCTTCGAAAGCGCAAATAGTCTCTTACGCGCGCTTCGCGTGCGACGAGCCTCTTTGCGTTTTCGAAGAGCTGTTTTCTTTTTTATTGTATAAGCTACGGATTGCTCCGTGCTGCGCACTCCCGCAATCCTACAAGTATGAGCACTTTCGTGCCGCTTACGCGTCACTTCGTGCTCATACTTGTTGCCTTCGAAAGCGCAAATAGTCTCTTACGCGCGCTTCGCGTGCGACGAGCCTCTTTGCGTTTTCGAAGAGCTTATACAATAAAAAAGCGACTACATCACATGGATGTAATCGCTTTGTACTGGGCTACCTGGATTCGAACCAGGAAAATGACGGAGTCAGAGTCCGTTGCCTTACCATTTGGCGATAGCCCATTGATTTGTGCATTGCCTTGCAACATGTGATATTCTATCAGACCCCCTTGAAAAATGCAAGGGGATTTTTAATATTTTTTATTTTGATGTGTTTTTACTGTGCGCATTGCTTTTTCCCTGAATTATTACGGGGTTATCCCCGTTGTCCCTGATTATTTTAAGCTGCTTTCCTGTTTCGTTCGAAAAGCCAATACGACGAAACAGAGCACAGCTGCGACTGCCTCGGCAACCAGGCAATAAATCGGAACGGACCCGTTAAAAACCTTTCGTATTAATGGGTCTCCGAGCACAGCCCAGGCATTGACACTCATATGAGCCGCTATGGATACGCGTAGCTCTCCGCTTCTCTCATAGAGAAAAGTCAGGAGAAAGCCTAACCCGAAAGCGTAAAGAAACTGGATCGCATTGCCGTGATAAACACCGAAGCACAGTGCAGAGAGAACAACGCCGGCTTTTGTGCCCGCGTAGAAAGCAGCCCGGCGGTACAGCATGCCGCGAAAGATCATCTCTTCCGCCATCGGGCCCAGGATGACGGTGCCGATGATTAGAAGCATCAGATTCTGATTCTCGAACGCCGGAGCGGCATTCCGGACATAGCCGGTGAAAACCTGTTCCAGTCCGCTTCTCGTGATCAGGCTGCTCCATACATGTCCGGCAAATGTAACGCATACACAGGCAAGTATCCGGTCAATAGCTGTCCATCCGACGTTCCTCAAAGGGAAGCGCATGGAATCCACCTGATAGTTCTGTCTCTGGAGGAAAAGCGTTAGCGTGAAGGTCACGATACTGATCCACATGGGCAGCGTGCGTGCCTTCTCATAAATACGTTCCGGATCATATTCTCCGACAAGCAGTCCCGACACCAGCAACATGATAACGGTTACTGCCGCCATGCAAAGTAGAATAAAAACCATCGGGAACAGAACGTCCCAGATTTTCTGCCTTTTCGTCATATATCCTTATCTTTTCCTTCTTCTCTGGCATAAACCGTCAACAGCGCCCACGCAGGTTCTGGCCGTCACGGATTATGCAGCAGATAATCCGAAAGCTCCTCTACCGTATCAAAGATCCGCTCGGCCCCGGCTTCCTCCAGTTCCTTCCGGTCTCCATAACCATAAGCGACACCGACTGCCCGGACGCCAAATTCCTTCGCCCCGGCTATGTCAAATTTTCTGTCGCCGACCATGATAACATGGTCTCTTTGATCCAAACAGCCGGATTTCTCCAGCACATCTCGGATCCGGTCCGCCTTACTGCTTACCCGCTCCTCATCATTCATGGAGTTGCCGCTGATATAATCAAACCAGTTCAAAAATCCGCCGTGCCCGGCAATTTCCCTGGCAAAGGTTTCCGGCTTGGAAGTAGCCATTCCAAGCCGCATCCCCACTTCCTTCATCTGACGGAGAAGCTCCGGAATCCCCGGGTAGATCTCGAATTCAAGCTTACCCCTTGCGGCATACCTCTCCCGAAACAAGGCAACGGCACGGAGCGCCTCTTCCTCATTCATCCCCAGCCGCATAAAACTGTCATTCAGAGGAGGACCCACAAAGAATCCAAGCCGATCCGTTTCATAGTGCGGCCATCCCATCTGATCGAGCGCATACTGCGCGCTCTTCGTAATACCGGATCCGGTATCGGCAAGTGTACCGTCGAAATCAAACACGACCAGACGATTCATCTCCACCTCTCCTCCTGCTCCCGCATTTCCCGCACTTTCCATCACCTTCCGTATGGAACGCTGTATTCCGTCCGTTTTCTATAACCTGCTCCATGCACTGCCGCATCTTCATCCGGTTATCATAGCGTTCCATGCGAGATGCTGACCGATACATTTTTACATCTCTTCCGGCGCGCTGAAGCCAAGCACATGGATAGCGTCTTCCAGCACATTCTGAACCGTTGCAAGGAGAAGAAGCCAGGATTTCTTCTGTTTTTCATCCTCTTCGGTCAGGATTCTCGTCTCGTGATAGAAGCTGTTGAAATTGTTCGAGAGCTCATAGATATAGGCACACAGCCGATGCGGCGCCTTCTCCTCAAAGGCTCCCGTCAATGCCTCGTTGTAACGCGCAAGCTGAAGCATTAATTTTTTCTCAATATCGCTTGCAGCGTTCAGTATCCCGGCACCGTCCAGACTTCCTCCCTCCGCCGTGAATTTGTTCAGGATGGACTTGATTCTGACGATGGTGTACAGAATATACGGGCCGGTATTGCCCTCGAAGGAGGTAAATCGGTCGATATCAAACACATAGTCCTTAGATGCCTGGTTGGAAAGATCTCCATATTTGATGGCGGAGAGGCCGACAATCTTTGCGGTTTCTTCCGCATCCTTGTCCTTGACACTCTTATTCTCTACAATCTTCCGGAACATTTCCCGGTCGATATCTGCGATCAGCGTCTCCAGACGCATGACGCCGCCCTCCCTGGTCTTAAACGGTTTTCCATCCTTGCCATTCATGGTTCCGAATCCGAGAAACGTCAGCTTCGTGTCCGGCTTGACCAGCCCGGTCTTCCGCGCACAGCGGAACGTCTGAATAAAATGCATCTCCTGACGCTTGTCCACTACATACAGGATCTCATCCGGATCAAAATCCTGCATCCGCTCTACGATCGTTGCCAGATCCGTCGTGGTATAGAGGGCCGCGCCGTCCGATTTCAAAATCATGCACGGAGGCACCTCCTTTTGATCAGTTTCTTCCTTCACATCGACGATCAACGCCCCCTGATCCTCATAGGCATAGCCCTTGTCCTTCATCTCCTGAACCATGTCCGGAATATATGCCTGCGCATCCGACTCTCCCTTCCAGAGGTCGAAATGCACGTCCAGATTTTCATAGTTCTTCTTCAGGTCCGATACCGAAACCGAAATAATATGCTTCCACAGCGCGCGATACCCTCTTCTTCCGCTCTGGAGCTCTGCGGTAGCCTGAAGCGCTTTTTCCTTATACGCCTCATCTTCTTTTGATTTTTTGCTCGCCGTGGGGTAGATTTCTTCAAGCTCGCTGATTGTAAACGGCGCTTCCTGCGGGTACTCCCCAGTAAATGCCTCATCGAAATAAGGAAGATCCGGCTTTCTTTCCCGAAGCTCCGTGATGATCAAGCCCATCTGAAGGCCCCAGTCGCCCAGATGAACATCGCCAATCATCTTATGTCCCAGGCGAATTCCCATCCGGCGGATGCTCTCTCCGATAATCGCTGAACGAAGATGGCCCACGTGCAGCGGTTTTGCTACATTCGGTCCGCCGTAGTCAATGACCACCGTTTTCGGATCCGCCGTTTTCTCTACCGAAATTTCCGCATCTTCCGCCATTTCCTGCAGATACGACGCCAGAAAATCTTTCTTAAGGCTGAGATTGATAAAGCCCGGCATGACAGCCTCCGCCTTTTCAAAGACCGGGGATTCCTGCAGATACCCTACAATATCCTCCGCGATCTGAATCGGCGCCTTTTTGTATTTTTTCTTTGCCGCCATGGCACCGTTGCACTGAAACTCGCAGAGATCCGGCCGGTTCGAGAGGGTGACTCTGGCAAATTCAGCGTCATATCCCGCCTTTACAAAAGCCTCTGCCGTTACTTCACTGATTTTTTCAATAATCTTCTTCATTTTGCATTTTCCTTCTTGGGCCCTTTGCCGGAAACCTTTTGTTCCGCTGCTTCCTTCGCTTGTTTCAGCGCCTTCAGCTCGTCCCTGTACTTTTTGAACTGTTCATAACAATACTGAATGATTGCCTTCCGCGTGATGATTCCGATAAAGACATTCTCGTCATCGACGACCGGTACAAAATTCTGCCGCATGGACGTCTGTATCAGATCCTCAATATCACAGTTGATATTCACCGGATCCATCTTCCATCTTCGCGGAATGGCGGAAAGACGGATCTCCTCGGCGTCCCGGAGACTGAGATCATACCTGTCCTTGATGATACGCAGGAGATCGCCCTCTGTAAGGGTGCCGATATATCTGCCTCTATCATCGAGTATCGGAATCGCCGTATACTTGTGATATTCCATCTTTTCGATTGCCTGCCGGAGGGAACAGTCCGCATGGATAAACGCGCAGTCTGCCTTCGGCGTGATAAAAAATAAGATATTCATATCGTTTTTCCTACCCCAATGTGCTGCATAACCCAGACAGAGTATAGTATAATGGAAACAACTCTAAGTTTCAAGATAAGGAGGTTTTTGCATGACACCGAAAGAACTGAACTATCGTCATCTCGGCGAGACCATGATCAAAAAGTTTGAGAAGCGAAATATGGAGGCCTTCTACACCGCCACGAAGGAGGAAGCTCTGAAAAAGGTACTGGAGCTGATCCCGGAGGGTTCATCGGTCACCTATGGAGGATCCGCAACGATCGAGGAGTGTGGCATTAAAGACGCCGTCAAATCCGGCAATTATTCCTTTATCGAGCGCACGGACGCAATAACCCCGGAGGAGAAGCGTGAGATGATGGCCAGGCAGATGATGGCCGACTATTTCCTCATGAGCACCAATGCCTTTACAAAAGACGGAGAGCTTGTAAATATCGACGGAAACGGAAACCGCGTCTGCTTTCTGATTCAGGGACCCGCCCATGTCATTGTTGTCACAGGGATGAACAAGCTTGCCTTTGATATCCCCGAGGCTTTCCAGCGCATACACAACTGCGCGACTCCTCCCAACTGCGTCCGCCTCGGCTGCAAGACCCCCTGCTCTGTGACCGGGACCTGCGGAAACTGTCTGAGTCCCGAGACGATCTGCTGTCAGGAGGTCATCACCCGCTACAGCAGGCATCCCGGCAGAATAAAAATCGTGATGGTCGGCGAGGATCTCGGATTCTGACCGGAAAGCTCTGAACCGCTTACCTTCGACAGGGAAAGCGGTGTAATTTACGCGAACAGTGAGCCGCAGCCGAATGCGAAGTATTCGTGTGCGGCGAGCGTCGCGATAGCGAGATAAAACTCGCGCAGCGTGTTTTATCTCGTTTTTCTTTCAACAGAGAAGTCGGCATCGCATTTTCCCGGATCCTATCCGAAACCGTATGCGATGCCGACTCCCTTTCGTTTCACGGATCTACTGCCGCCTGACCGTTTCCTATTCCCGTTTCACTCTCTTCTCAGCGCGTCGATCGGGTTCAGGTTTGCCGCCTTGATCGAAGGAAGCAGACCGAAGATGATGCCGATCGCCATGGAAAATCCAACGCCGATAAAGATTGACGGGATGCTGATGGCTACCGGTGTTCCCGAACTCTTCGAAATAAATTCCGCCAGAATGATTCCGACGACAACGCCCAGAATTCCGCCCAGGCTGGTAAGAACCGCCGATTCCGTTAAAAATTGTGCAAGAATGCGTTTCTTTCTGGCTCCGAGAGCCTTCTTCAGTCCGATTTCTGCCGTTCGTTCGGTAACGGACACAAGCATGATATTCATCACACCGATCCCTCCTACCAGAAGCGCAATGCTGGCAATCCAGATCAGCAGGTTGTTCGTGCTGGCGGCAAGCTGCTGCTTGTTCTTTGCCTTTTCCAGAAGATCCTCCGCCTTGTAGCTGATTGCATTTTCATTCTCGCTGTCCGAATCAGAGGTGCGGACAGACTCGTTCATGATGTCCTGAACCTCTTTTCCCACATTGCTCATGTCCTCGGTCCGCTTTGCCCGCACCACACAGTTCTGCGGCTCATCATAATAATAGCTGATCGGCCAGTCCACATCCGGAATCATCACCTTTCCATACTGACTTCCCGCATATGTCATATAATCCATAAACGAATCATAGGTGGGCTGATATTTCTGAGAAGCCCGAACCAGACCCACAACGGTATACGGTTCGCCCTTGATCGTCATCGTTTCTCCCAGACCATCGCCGTCCGGGAACAAAACTTTAGCAGCTGTTTCGTCCAGAAGCGCAACTTTGTGGAATTTCTGATAGTCCAGCTCTGTAAACGGACGGCCGGCGTAAACCGTATAACCGGTCGTATTCAGATAATGGTCATCGATCCCGAGCATCTGCGCGCTATCCAGGGAATGATTTCCTGCCAGAACGCTGTCGGAATAGCTTCGGGAGAGGTAGAAAGAGGCGTCCGCCACATCCTCCAGCCCCCGGATTTTCTCGATCTGTTCATCTGATACCGGAGAAACACCGTCAGGGATCCCGGCATCCATCCAGTAATCGCCGCCGCCCTGTTTTAACGAAACCGTCACATTGTTGTTGCCGGCTCCGATCAGATTCTTCATGATCTGTTCATTGGTCCCTTTTATCGTTGATACAATGCCGATAATCGAGGCAATTCCGATTATGACACCCAGCATTGTCAGAAACGACCGCATCTTGTGTGCCCAGATGCTTTGAAAGGAAAACTTCAGATTTTCAATCATTTCCTTCACTCCTTCACCGGATTTTCTAATGTCACGAATACAGCTCGTCCACCGTTCCTTCCCGCGTGGCTGCACCCTCCTTAATATCCTTGTCATAGGGAAATGCCAGCCAATCGGAAGGTGTCACGCCGGAGACGATTTCGTAGGATCCGTCTGCGTATTTTCCAACCTTGATCTCCTGCTTCTTCAGTTTCTTGTCCGCATCTCTCATATAAACATATTTTCTGCCGTTTTCATCCAGGATGAACGCTCCGAGCAGGTATAAACCGTCTCCCTGAACCGGAGAAGGTTTTTCCGTCACCGCGGATGATGCAGCCGTGATCTGTACATACTCCCCATTTGTAAGTACGGCATCCGCGTCGTCGATGTACGCGATGAATGGATAAATCGAATTGCTGCTGTCGGACCCGTACATACCACTGGTGTCCGGGTACGGGGAGACGCTCTTGACTGTTGCCTGATAGCTGTTGCCGGACTGCCAGGATGTCACGGTCACCTCTGTACCCTCTTTAATGGAAGACAGCCTGTTTTCGTATACTCCGCCCTCCACATAAAGTCCTGCCGCTCCGGTCAGCTGAAGGAATGGGGAACCATCGGTCGGAGGGTTTTCCGGATCTCCCGCTTTCTTAACCGTCCCGTTCATCTTTGCCTTTACCACCCCGTCTGTGACCGCTTGCTGTGCAATTCTTACCTTGAGATCTGACTCCTGCAGATCCAGCTGAAGATCTGAGAGCTGATTCTCCTGATCCTTCAGCGCTTCCTTTAAATCATCGGGAGAATATTCCGCATTCGGCGAAATCAGTCCGCTGCCTCCGGAGCCATTGCCCGTGTCGCCTCCGTCAGATGCGCCACCGGTTGTCTGCTGGTCAGAGGTAAGGAAAGCCTGATAGGAACATAAAGTGCCAGTCCGATCCCATGCCGCCATTGGATCGGCAACTTCCTTTTCACCGGAGATACGCGTATACGTTTTGCAGTCCGCAAAAACCGCTTCCGCCAAGGCGGACGAGACGGTTATGGAAGCAGGCGTATTCCCTCTGTTATTTGCTTTCTCGGAAGCTTTTGCTGTTTCAGACGAGGAAGATGTCTCGGGCGTCACGGTCGGATCCGAATGGTCTTCCGATGGCTGATCCGATTCACCGGGAGCAGGCGTCGGCGTCTCTGTTATCCCGGGATTCGGATCGGGAGTCGATGATGGCGATGTCTGTTCCTCTTCCTCCTGTTCCTTTAAAGCCTCCAGCAGTCTTGTCCGCGTATCCTTGTCCATTTTCTTCAGAATGCCGGATAATTTGTCACTGTCCCCGTACAGTTTTTCCAGCACCTGTGCGAGCTTCTCCGTATCGTCAATGCCCTCCAGGGCCTTAGCGATCTGATCCGCTGTCATCTCCGAGAGGTCTGCAAAATCTGCTTTTCCGGTTGATGCGTCTACCGTGACCGGCGTATCCGGATCCAGTTTCAGCACATCCTGCATCCAGGCGCTGACTACCTGATGCTTCTCATCCAGAATCTCCAGGACAATATATCTCTGTTTCTGTTTTTCCTTTTCCGCTTCTTCCTTTGCATGGCCGAGAAACCCTGTGCCTATCGTTATTTTTCCGGACTCATCCGGCTGGCAGAGGTAAATATATGGCTTTTCAGCCGTCCCATCGGCCGTTTCCGCATTCTTCGCGGCAGTGTCCGCCGTCAGTTCCTTGTAGACTACCGGCTTTTCCGGCTCCGTCGGACCCGGCGTCGGTGTTGCATCCGGATTTTCGGGTTCGGGACCTGGTATGATATCCGAATTATCCCCCGGATCCTCCCCTCCGTCGTCGATGATCCCGGGATCCACCGGTGTAAAGTCGTCCGGGGCTATCGTGTTGCTGACCGGTTTCATCTTCCGAAGGGTAGCGATATTTCTCTGTGCCACTTCAATGTTCAGGCGAATCTGCCGATTGTTGAGCTCCTCCTTCTGAAGGTTCAGATTTGTCTTTGTCGTATCATATTCCAGCAGAACATCGCCCTCGTGAACCGCCTGCCCCTCCTGAACATATACATGCCTGATTTCATCTGTATCGGTCACATAGATATTCTGGCTCGCGTCCGTCGTAACCATTCCCTGCATATTCTGGCTGTTGTCCCAGTATCCCCCGCCGAAATTCAGATCTGACCCTTTATAAACCGTGACCGTATTCTGACTTGTCGTGGCCCGCACCGCCCTTGTAATTCCGTAGCCGGCACCAGCGAGAATCGCTGCGGTGAGGAGAATCGAAATAACCTTTTTATGTTTCATCTGCGAATCCTCCTTCCCTTTCGGCAATCTTTTCCTCTTCTTCCTTAAGCTTCCTTTCCGCGTCCGCTTCCTGTCCGGGAAGATACAGAATTCCATCCCGAATCTCCACCATTCTCGCGGCTCTCGCCCCGATTCCTGCATCATGAGTAATCATCAGAACCGTGGATCCCTCCCGGTTTAATTCCTGAAAAAGCTCCATCACCTGACTGCCGGATTTTGAATCCAATGCGCCGGTCGGTTCGTCCGCCAGAATTATCTTCGGATGATTAGCAATAGCTCTTGCTATTGCCGTCCGCTGCTTCTGGCCTCCGGACAGCTGATTGGGGCGGAAATTCATGCGGTCGCCAAGCCCCACCCGTTCCAAGGCCTCTCCGGCAATCCTTTGTCGTTCCTTTTTCGACAGACCCGCGTATGTCAACGGGAGCTCTACATTTTCCAACGCCGTCATATAGGGAAGAAGCTGAAAATTCTGAAACACAAAGCCGATCTTCTCCAGCCGCAGATCCGCGAGTTCATTATCGGAAAGCCTCGATACGTCCTTACCGTCCAGAAACAGCTCTCCCCTGGTAGGTTTATCCAGACAGCCGATCAGATTCATCAGGGTAGACTTGCCGGATCCGGAAGGGCCCATAATTGCCACATATTCTCCCTCATCCATGCAAAAATTTACATCCTTGAGGACCGGCACTTCGAGCTTTCCCTGAATATAGGTCTTATAGATATGTCTGCATTCAAGGATCAATTCTGCACCTCCTCAATCCGCGGCGGCCGAAGCTCCGCCCTCTGCCGTTTCTTCCTGCACACCCTCTGCCGCGCCACCGTCAGCGCCGCCGATTGCTGTGCCGGAACTGCTTTCCTGCCCGGAGACCTCCGGATTGTTCCGGCTCTCCGTCTCATTGTACTGTGAAGAAGAAATCGTGTCCTCGTAGTAGCTGCCGGAAACGACATCGTCTCCGGTCACGGCGCTGCTCCCGAATACGTCGGTGCTTCCGGATACCATACCGTCGGAGGCCCCCATCTCACTCATCGGAGCCGTCTTCATTCCCTCCTTCAGATCCGGCGAAGGAATCGCAATGGAATCCTCCATCGACAATCCTTCCGTGATCTGAACTTCCCCGGTACTGTCATCCGTCTCCCCGAGCGTCACCTCACGCTTCTCCAGTTTTCCTTTTTTATCTGTCGCCCATACGAAAGGATGCTTCGGATCCGACTGGTCAATCATATAGGAGCCGATCCAGATACCCTTGCTTTTATCGATACCGCTGCTGGTATCGGTTTCGATATACACATGCTGCCCCAGCATAAGCCCGCCGCTGCTATCCAGCTGCACATAAAACGGATAATTAGTGCCGCCCGCAGAGCCCGAGCTGCCACCCATATAGCCCATAGACGAATCATTCGAAACGCTGTTCTGCGTGTCGATTTTGGAAATGGTTCCCTTCCAGGTCTTATCCTCATCCACCCTGGAATGAACGACGACAGCCGTCCCCTCGGAAAGCATCCCGACATTCTGCTCATTTACGGTTCCCTTTACCCGGTAATCTCCGGTTTTTATGATGGTGATATAAGAAGAATCCTGCGCATCCGAAGAAACCGATGTGCCGTCATTGATGCTTTTAACAACGCCGTCCATCTGACTGGTCACCGTCGCGTTGTTGATGTTGTCCTGGAGCTTATGAATATCCTGCTGCTTGCTCTGGATCTCCAGCTGCTTCTGCTGCTGAGACAGCTGCTGCTCCTGAATCCGAATGGTATAATCCGCCTGATCGGCCGCAGCCGCCTTTGCCTTCTCTTTTGTCAGCTGACTGATGGTCTGTCCCATGGAGGTATATTCATTATTCAGCCTTTGAAGATCAATATTCGCCTGATCGAGATCCTGCTGATATTTCGTTGTGTCGTACGTAAAAAGGGCGTCGCCCTTTTTCACCTCCTGTCCCACTGCGACCTTCAGGTCTTTCACCTCCGCGTCGGTGTTCTTATTCACAGACCAGGTCTCCTGGGATTCTACAGTTCCCGCATAGCGGTTGTTCATACCGATGGCACCCGTGTCTGCCAGATTTGAGACTGTTTCCACATAAGCCACTTCCCCCGATTCGGAGTCGTCATCATTTTTTCCCCCATGAAGACGCACACCTGTGAAAGCCACTGCCGCCGCGGCAGCAAGAATCAGTACCACAATGGCTGCCTTTTTCTTTTTCATAAAACTCCTTTCTGCCTGCACAGACATTCTCTGAACTCTCATGAACAGATACCGTCTGCGCACTTAACATAAAAATATCGCAATACTCAGCTCCTCCATCTCGAGAGCATGCGGCTCTCTCAATGTGGGGAATCCGTAATAAAGTCTCAAAATGCAGATCAAGACCATTGATCCTTCTGGCATCTTCCTCTTCATTTTATCACAACAAATTGTCAGAATATAGCTCTCTTCGTAATTATATCGAGAATTTAATTTGATATCCTGAAGTCTTTCAAAATATTTTTTGTCTCTCTACCCAGGCGAATATTTTCATCTCTCGTATCCTGTGTCCCAGCGTAGGTAATCATCAGATAACAATACCCACTTTCTGCGTACATCTGATTTCCACGAATCTGGTGAACCCCTTTTAATATTTCCGCTATTTTCTCCGGATCGCTGACCACATAGGTTCCTTCTTCATTATCAATCTGAATCGATAGGATTTCGCTTTTTTTGTTTTCTCCACCTGTTCCCGTCGTTTCTCCTGATAATGTCGGAACGGATTTTTTCTCTTCATCCAGAACAATCTCATGATCACGCAGGAAATCCAGCGTCTTCGTGTATTCCGGATAGATGTACAGCGACTGGATCGAAATCTGGCTGTCCGGATCGGTAATCCCCATATTCCAGTCCTCGGGAGTGAATTCAAGAGAACCCAGCGGTGTTTCTTTTTCCATCGCCGATACATCCATGGCATCCATATCCCAGGACAGGCAGCGGAGCAGCTCATGGATTTCCTTTCCCGAAAGCTCCGGCGTTGTTCCCGGACCGTCCTCTACTTTCCAGGGCACAACCTTTACTTCCTGAACAGCAGAAGCCCTCAGATAATTTGCCGGATACGCCTGCTTCCTCCAGGCCGCGTCCTTTGAAAGCTCCCTTATTGCCTTTTGAATGGTTTTCTCCGGCAGACGGTACTGCCGGTACCGTACGCTTCCGTCCTTCATCCGGAACAATACGCTTACACCCGGTTCAAAACTGTCCGTATCCTCATCCGACAGATGCCGGATCCCCGCTTCTGCCAGAGCATAGATGGGATGAAAATTATGGGTTTCGGAATTCTTCAGAACAGAAGAAATATTTTCTGTCTCGTAGGAATATTTTCCAACCTCGTTTATCCCGTCGTTATTGGTAAGCATGGCCATGGAGATAATCTCTTCCTGCCGCGGCAGCCAGGTATCATACCCAAACGGATTCAGGAGCAGTACACCGATGAATGCGGCGGTACCTCCCATCGTCACCAGAAGGGATATCCAGTGGCTCACAGCATTCTTCAAATCTCTGCTGTAGATAAATTCGATAGCAGCATTTACGAGGAACGCACCAATCAGAGAAAAAAACATCCAGCTCACATTCCGGGCATCCGTATATCTTGAAAATACATAGCCCAGAAGAACACCTGCCGGAATGCTGACCATGATCTTGATCACAAGGCCGAAGGTTTGATTCGTCAACGCACATTCTGCTGCCTCCGAAGGTCTTCTCTTATACAGAAACATTCCCGCAAGAAAAGCAAGTATGATATAAGCAGCCAATACCAGAGCAGCAAGCAGGCTGCTGCCTGCGAAACCGGGAGCAGGCATGCCTAAGATGGATTTCAACCACTTCTGTGGAAGAATCATTACAGAAAGCGGAGAGAGCAGCCACCCGATCCACCCTCCAAAATCCGTAAGGGAACTGTAGGTTTCAAATCTCTCAAGAATGAGACTTCGGATCACTTCAAAACAGACCGGCCCGTATCCCAGGAAAAACAGGCTTACCAGAATTCCGGTCAAAAGCCTTCCCGTGAGAACCATTGCCAGGACACAGATCCCGTAAACCGCCGTGAATGCCAGAAGATACAGCAGCACCGCCCTGCATACGGTTTTCAGCCCCGCGGCAGTCAAAAGTCCATACACTCCCCCGACGGCAAAATATGCCACCCATACGTTGATCAGCCACGGCACTGCCGCGCAGACCCATCCGGCGGCAAACTGCAGACGATACAGACGGCTGCGGGTAAATGCCAGCGTATGATAAAAATCTGTCCGCTCTCTGGAATCCAGATAATAGAATACGGTGCATGCACAGAGAATAGCCGCAATCGGGATCGATACGATCGTCAGAACGTCTCTGCTTCCAAGAGCCGACAGCAGGGTATCCATTCTGAGCGCGTGCAGAGTCTGCGAATAATTCTGTCCTTCCTCCACATAAAAATTAACAGCGTTCATCGACACAAAAAGGCGCACCGGATACAGGAGAAAGGCCACCACCATGATCAAAACCGGAAGCCAATAGGAGATACTGATCTCCCGGAAAAGGAAGCGGCGTCCGGAAATCATTGCCTGAAAGCGGTCAGGATCATGGCTTTTATTGCCTGATGGGCTCCCATCGCGGTTCTTCCGGTATCCAAGGTTCATTTTTTTCTCTTCTGCCCCGTATGAATTCTGTCCGGTTTTCTGGCTAGCCCCGAATGCTGTGTGCGTCATATCCGGCCACCTCCGTTTCCGTAATGAAAATTTCCTCAAGTGTCAGCGGAAGGTTTTCCACAAAAACAGGATTCATCTGTTCAATCGGCTCCATGACATCCTGATAGGTTCCCCTTGCAACAATCGTTAATATGGAGCCTCTCTTTTCACTCAGAATAATATCCAGCTTTGCCTTTAATTCCTCCTCCATCAACGGGTCCCGGAGAACCACCTGCACCTTCTGCATATTGAATTTCATGTCATCCAGCGCCCTGGAAAGAAGCAGGCCTCCCTTATGAAGCAGTCCCACATGATCGCAGATATCCTCCAGCTCTCTCAGATTGTGCGAAGCAATCACCGGCACAAACTCCCGGTCAAGAATCTCCGCGGCAAGAAGTCCCTTCACGGCCTGGCGGATCACCGGATCAAGGCCGTCAAACGTCTCATCACAGAGCAGATACTTCGTATTGGAGCAGATGCCCAGGAAAAGCGAGAGCTGTTTCTTCATTCCCTTTGAAAACGTATGAACCCTTCGCCGTTCTTCAAGTCCGGCCTTTTTCAGGAAGTCCAGAAACCGTTTCTCGCGAAACTCCGGGTAAACAATCTCCCAGGTCTTCATCATGGAAAGCGGTGTGGCGTTAACCGAGAAATATCCGGCATCCGGAATAAAGCAGATCTTCGCCTTGCTCTCCGGGTTGTCCCAAACCGGCATTCCGTCGATCAGGATCTCACCGCTATCCTGCTTCAGAACACCTGCCGCCAGCCGGAGCAGCGTACTCTTCCCCGCTCCGTTCGTCCCGACCAGGCCGAAAACCTCGCCCTCGGAAATACTCGCGGTAATATCATGCAGCGCGGGAACATCCTGAAATTTTTTTGACACATTCTTCAGTTCAATCATGGCCGTCCCCTCCATAAACCTCATCAATAAGCATCAAACAGCTCTGCCGGCTGACGCCGATCTCTTTTCCTTCCTTTAAAGACGCTTTCAAGCCTTCTTTCCAAAGGCCTCGTTTCTGCTCCGCCAGAGAAGCATAATTTCCGGAGACAAAATTTCCTCTTCCCTTTACCGTATAGATATACCCGTCCTTTTCCAGGGAAGCATATGCCTTCTGAATGGTGTTGGGATTGATGGACAATTCCTGTGCCATCTGCCGGACAGAAGGAATCTTCTCATCCGGCTGCAGAACCCCTTTGATAATCAGCATCTCATAGTATGAGATGATCTGCTCATAAATCGGGCGCCGGTCCTGATAATCAATCGAAACCAAATTCTGACCTCCTTCCGTACTCTGTATATTTCCCGCTGTCTTATCCGAATCATTATAGAACGGTGTGTATATAGTGTACTATATTGCATAATACACTCATTGTCAAGAAAAAGCTTCCGTCCGGCGAAATCTGCCGGTCGAAAGCTTTTTCAACCAATTATTCTTCTTCCGGAACTTCCAGTCCCAGCTCATCCAGCTGCTTCGGATCCACTCTCGACGGAGCCTCTGTCATCAGATCCGACGCGTCCTTCACCTTCGGGAAGGCAATCACGTCACGAATGGTATCGGCCTCTGCCATAAGCATAACCAGTCGGTCCAGTCCATAGGCCAGTCCCGCGTGCGGCGGCACTCCATACTTGAACGCCGTCAGCAGGAACTTGAAATTATCCCAAGCGCGTTCCTTCGTAAATCCGAGCACCTCAAACATTTTTTCCTGAATATCATTCTGATGAATCCGGACGGAGCCTCCGCCGATTTCATTTCCGTTCAGCGTGATATCATACGCTTTCGCGCGGACAGAACCCGGATCGGAATCAATCCTGCTCCAGTCTTCTTCCATCGGCATGGTGAAGGGATGATGCATCGCCATAAAGCGGTTCTCCTCATCCGACCACTCCAGAAGCGGGAATTCGACGATCCACAGGAACCGGAAGTCGTCCTTCCGCGTGAGTTTCAGCTCGTCCCGGAAATGAAGACGAAGCTGACCGAGCACGTTCCACACAATTTTGTTGCGGTCCGCCGCAAAAATCAGAAGATCGCCCTTTTCTCCGCGCATTGCCCCGATCAGCGATTTCTCCTGCTCTTCGGTCATGAATTTTGCAAAGGAGGATTTGACGGATCCATCCTCCTTCAGCTGAATATAGGCGAGACCGCCGGCGCCCATCCCTTTTGCCATTTCCACAAGCTTGTCGATCTGCTTGCGTCCCATATTGCCCTGCCCCTTCACGTTTATGCCGCGCACGGAACCGTCCTTCAGGGAGAGAGCATTCCGGAATACCGGGAATTCAAAATCCTTTACAACTTCTGAAACATCTACCAGCTCCAGGCCGAACCGGATATCCGGCTTGTCCGAACCGAAGCGGTTCATCGCCTCAATCCAGGGCATTCTCGGAATCGGCGTGGGAACATCGACATTGAGCGTTTTCTTGAACAGATACTTCAGATATCTCTCATTGACGTCAATGACATCGTCCACATCCACGAAGGAGAGCTCCATATCGATCTGCGTAAACTCCGGCTGACGATCCGCGCGAAGATCCTCGTCACGGAAGCATCTTGCCAGCTGAATGTAACGGTCGTATCCCGAACACATCAGAAGCTGCTTGAACAGCTGCGGAGACTGCGGAAGCGCATAAAAGCTTCCGGGATGAATGCGGCTCGGAACGAGATAATCACGGGCGCCTTCCGGTGTGCTCTTGCCAAGCATCGGCGTCTCAATCTCCATAAAGCCTTCCTTATGGAAAAACTCACGGGTATAATATGCGACATCCGAACGGAGCTTCATGTTTCTCTGCAGATCCGGGCGCCGGAGATCAAGATACCGATGGGTCAGGCGGATCTCATCCTTCGTCTTGCTGTTTTCCTCAATCGGGAAAGGCGGTGTCTCCGACTCTGCCAGGATTCTCAGGTAATTCACCAGAACCTCCAGCGAGCCGGTCGCAAGTCTCTCATTGACTGCTCCCTCCCGTTTCCGGACTGTCCCCCGGACCGCGATCACAAATTCAGAGCGTAGCTTTGTTGCTTTCGCAAAGCACTCCTCCTCTGTCTCCTTACTGTCGAAAATCAGCTGCATGATACCGGAACGATCCCGAAGGTCCACGAAAATAATGCCGCCCTTATTGCGGCTCTTCTGCACCCATCCCATCAGAGTCACTTCGCTGCCGATCATTTCTGCAGTAACTTCAGCGGCCCTGCAAGTCCGTTTCATTCCTTTCATACTCTCCGCCATGGTGTATTGTCTCCTTATCCTCTATTATAACTGATTTATAACCATTATTGATCTGCCTGTCAAAAAGCCTTCTGTATCCAGATAGCGTCAATCGTAGACAGAAATTTCCAGAACCATCTGTCTTAGCATCACTGACTGTTAAAGGATAATCATTCGGCAAAAACTTCTTCTATTTCCGTATATCCCTCTGCCGCAAGCTGCTCCTTCTGGAATTTTTTGTTTTTCTTCATGACCAGAAGATTCACGGTCTTACCCTCCGCTCTTTCCTGCATGGCCTTGCGGACGGTCTCCTGAATCTGCTCACCGGAGCACTTCTTCTCGATGAGATACGCTTTCTTTGCAGCGGAGCCAGGAACCTTATATCCCCTTTCCAGAAGAAGCATAACAATTCTCTCAAACCCGACGGAAAAGCCGACCGCAGGCACCGGCTGACCGATAAACTTTCCAACCATCTCGTCATATCTTCCGCCGCCGCCGACAGACCCGCCATATTCATCCATGGATATCTCGAAGATCGGGCCCGTGTAATAGGACATGCCGCGCACAAGCGTCGGGTCGAACTTCATGCGGAACTCCGCAGTTTTAACCGCGTCAACGCTGTTCATGATCGTGATCAGGCCGTCTGCGTATTCCGGATCGAGGAATCCCGTCAGCTTCTCTTTTGCCATCTGCACACCCGCGGCATCCGGTGTGAGGATTCGGAACAGCTCCAGGTATTTATCGACAGATTCCCTGCCATATCCCGATTCCAGAAGTTCCTTTTCTACGCCATCCAGACCAATCTTGTCCATTTTATCGAGAATGATAAACACCTCATCGTAGGACTCCTCCGGGAAGCCGCTGTACACCGCCATCGCCTTCAGGATGCGGCGGTCGTTGATGCGGATTGTGAAATTCCGGAAATCCAGCTTGCCCAGCAATGTCGTCGTTGCCAGAATCAGCTCGATCTCCGCCAGGTTGGAGGCTTCTCCCAGGATGTCTATATCGCACTGTCTGAACTGGCGGAAGCGTCCTCTCTGCGGACGGTCTGCGCGGAAAACGTTTCCGGTCTGCAGGGCTTTAAACGGGCTCGGAAGCTCATTGGCATTGTTCGCATAAAAACGTGACAGCGGAAGAGTCAGATCATACCGAAGGCCGCCGTCCACCAGATCCTGCTCGGATTTTGCCTCCGAAAGTTTAAGCTTTTCTCCTCTTTTCAGGATCTTGAAGATCAGCTTTTCGTTTTCACCGCCCTGCTTGCTGTTCAGATTTTCTATATGTTCCACACAGGGAGTCTCAATCGGCGTAAATCCGAACTTTGAATATGTCTCGTTGATCAATCCGATTACATAATTGCGGATCTCCATCTCCTGCGGGAGAATATCCTTCATTCCGGTAACGGGTTTCTTGGTAAGCTTCATAATTTTTTCCAAACTCCTCTCACTTCCGGCCGTACCTCAGGCATAGATATGCTGCCATCCGGACTCCTGTGCAGAACCCGCTGGAATGCCAGAAAAACTTTCAGGTTATATTTTTCGACTTCTTCGATCATCATTTTCATGGCGTTTTCCGGTGAAAACGCGCTGCGGTAAGGACGATCCTGAATCAATGCACAGAATACATCACAGACACGGAGAATGCAAGCCCCAAGCGGTATATTGGCGCCTTCCAGGCTCTCCGGGTAACCGCTTCCGTCCATATTCTCATGATGGTATAGGACATCCCTGCAGATCTCTTCCGAAAAACCGTGACGCTTCAGAATGTCATATCCCACCCTCGGATGCTGCCGGACGGAATTCATCTCCTCCACCAGCATGGTATTTTTGCCCTCTGTCGCGCTGGAAATCTGCGCCTTGCCAATATCGTGGAAAAATCCCGCGACGATCAGGTCGTTGCACGCCTCGTCCGAAAGCCCCAGTTCACGGCCCACCTCATAGGCGAGGCTGCTGACATTTTCTCCGTGCTCCAGCTGCTCAGACATCTTGGCGCCGAACAGGTGCCTTGAATTGCGATAAGAAGAGCGGCCCCCCTTTAACTGTGCGTCATCCTTATGCCGGGTATATGCCTTCTGCTTCTCTTGCTTTTTCTGACCGGTGGACGTTTTCTTCTTTTTCCCTGAATTCTTTTTCTGCGCCTTCTCTCCGTTTTCCTTACTCTCTATGATCTGTATCTTCTGTTTTTTCTTCGGATGGTTCTCTTTGCTTTTTTTGCTTCCTGTCCATTCTTTGGACCTGCTGTCTTTTTTCTTCATACAATATCTTCAATGCCTCAGATACGAATCAATGCCGGTTTTCTTGCGCTGGCACATCTCCTCCACACGCTCCGTGTAGTTTTTCAGATCCTTTACATTCTCCGCCCGCTCGATCCGTCTCCCGTCTTCAAAGACAAACTTCGTGGATGCCCCCGAGCCCGCGGCCAGAATGCTCTGTTTTTCTTCCATGATCAGCACATTATAGATTCCCGCTTTCCCGGGTTTTGCATATCCGACGTTCTCGAAATTGCCCGCCATATTCTTATATCGGTACAGATAATAGGGACTCATTCCCATCTCTTCCGCACAATTCTGTGTAAGGTCCATGATTTCCGCGGAATTCCGGAAGGAAATCGATTCATATTCTTCCTTAAAGAGATTCAGCCTGGTCGCGCGCTTCAGCGCGAGCGAATGAATGGTCAGGCTGTCGGGCTCCAGCTTCCGGATCTCATCCAGCGTGTGGCTCACTTCGTCGGCCCCCTCTCCGGGTAGCCCGACAATCAGATCCATGTTGATATTATCGAACCCCATTTTGCGGGCCAGGTGGAATTTCTCAATCGTCTCCTCCACCGTGTGGTTTCTGCCGATCAGATCCAGAGTCTTCTGGTTCATGGTCTGCGGATTGATGGAAATGCGGCTGACCGGATATTGACGCAGCACGCGCAGTTTTTCCTCTGTGATCGTATCCGGGCGTCCTGCCTCCACCGTGAATTCCGCAACATGATCCAGATCAAACTCGTGCTTCAAAACCGAGAGAAGCTCATTCAAACGATCTGCCGAGACAGACGTCGGTGTCCCGCCGCCGATATAGACCGTATCCAGGGTGAAGTCCTTCATTTCCTCCGCGATAAAGGCAAGCTCCCGGTACATGGCATGAAAATACGGCTCCTCCATCTTCCGGCAGAGATCCAGCCGGTGCGAGCCGAACGAACAGTACAAACAGATGGTTGGACAGAAGGGAATGCCCACATAAAGACTATACCCCTTCTCCAGGTGCATGCGATCAAGGATTTCGCTTTCTCTGTGAATCACGGAAAGGGACAGACGGATCTTGCCATCTGACGTGAAATATTGCTCTTTCATTTCACAACCGATCTCATCATCGGATCGGCCTTCCTCCAGCAGCTTCATCGCGATCTTAGTCGGACGAATCCCTGTAAGATCCCCCCAGGGGAGCGTCCTGCCGGTTGCCTCTGACAGATTCCTGTAGATAAGCTGCTTCAGCTCATTCTTCGTACGGGTTCTATCGTCCGGATCGGAGAGGATGCACATCGCTGTGACCGGGCCGGCAACTCCAAGCTTTCTTCCATTCTCCAGAGCCTTCCGCTGTGCCTCGGAGCTGCTCCATTTCTCCTGCATAGAGCCAAAAGAAAAGGAGACATGCGCCCTGTCATACCTGACGACGAAATCCGCATCGAAATCTCCGGAAGGGCGTTCCTCGCCCGTATACCAGATTGCAATTTCTGACAATGGAAAAAAAGCCCGGATCAGATTGTAGACATCGTATTCATATTCCCTCTGGTTGAACTGAAGTGTAAATCTTGCAGGCACCTTTTCACCTCATTTCCTCTCACCGGGCAAGCGGATTATATTTCCGCTCACGGGCAATTGTGGTAAACATCTCGTGTCCGGTATAGACCGCTGTGTCCGCCGGAATATCCTTTAGCAGACGGTGAATGCTGTCCTCCATGGCCCGCCCGCTTCCGGTCGGAAAATCCGTCCTTCCGTAAGACTCACAGAACAACGTATCCCCGCTGAACAGCGCCTTCTCCTCAGGAAAATAATAACAGCAGCTTCCGACAGTATGCCCCGGCGTATGATATACATGAATCTCAAAGCCGGCAAGCTGGAGAATATCCCCATCCTTTACATAGTGATCGGCCTCAGCGGTGATTCCGGACGCCCAGGACGCCGAGAGATTCTTTGACGGATCCTCCAGGACCTCTCGCTCATGCTCCTCCGCGTAAACCGCTATTCCATATTTTTTGCGGAGCGCCTCACACGCTCCGATATGATCAAAATGGCCGTGCGTCAGAAGAATGGCCGTTGGCTTCCCTGCCATCCCGCCGATTTTCTGACAGATCCGATCCGGGCTGTCCGCCGGGTCTATCACCAGCAGTTCACCGGTTTCCTTGTTCTTTACAAGATATACATTGGTCCCGACCATGCCGAGGACCATGCTCTGAACTTCCATCTCAGACATATCTCAGCCCCCTATCCCTTCTGTCGCTCCACATCCAGGACACTCGGTATCTGCCGGAGCTTTTCGGTAAGATCCCGCAGATCATACGTGCTTCTCACATGAAAGGTCATATCAATCGTCGCCGTGCCCTGCTTGCTTGTCCTCACATTCATCGCCGATACGTCAATATCCCGCTCGGTAAAGATCTTCGAGATATCCACCAGAAGCCCTGTCCGATTATTCGCATAGAGCACAATGCTGACGGAATAGGATTCCCCCTTGTTCTGCTCAGGCGCCCATTCCGCCTCAATCAGCCTGCTTCTCTCCGACTCCGGCAGATTCATGATATTAATGCAGTCTGTCCTGTGAATCGTAATTCCCCGGCCTCTGGTCACAAACCCGACGATCTCGTCTCCGGGAATCGGGCTGCAGCACTTGGAAAAACGAACGGCGACGTCGTGAATCCCCCGGACGGTAATCCCGCCCTTATGCTTGAGGACCTCCGGGTCGTTCACGCCGGACTTGTCCTGCGCCTGTGCATTCGCAGCCGCAGCATCCAGAACATCCTGATCGGTCATCTGCATCTTGCGGTCCCGCTCCATGCACTCGACCAGTTTATTCATGACCTGGCCCTCTTTCAGGCCTCCGTGACCGATTGCCGCCAGCACGGAATCCCAGTCCTGAAAGCCATATTTACGCATCACCTTATCGGTGTATGCCGGTTTCAGCAGATCACTGACCGTGCGGCCCTTTGAATGGCAATAATTCGTCAGGAGCTCCTTGCCGCGGAGAATGTTATCCTCTTTCTTCTCTTCCCGGAACCATTTATTGATCCGGTTTTTGGCCTGCGTGCTCTTCACGACCTTCAGCCAGTCCCGGCTCGGCCCCTTGGAGTTCTGCGAGGTAATGATTTCGACGCGATCTCCGTTATGTAGCTCGGTCTCGATCGGAACGAGCTTTCCGTTAACCCGGGCCCCTACCATCCGGTTTCCGACCGCCGAATGCACCGAATAGGCAAAATCAATCGTGCAGGATCCCGCCGGCAACGTCTTTACATCGCCCGCCGGCGAAAAGACATAGACATTCTCATTGAAGAGATTCAGGTCACTCTTCAACAGGCTCATGAACTCCCTGTTATCCGAGAGGTCCTGCTGCCATTCCAGAATCTGGCGCAGCCAGTTCAGCTTCTCCTCCTCCTGCTCTGGTCCCGGTGTTTTTCCGTCCGAGGCTTCCTTATACTTCCAATGCGCAGCAATACCATATTCTGCCACCCGATGCATCTCAAACGTCCGGATCTGAATCTCAAACGGTGTTCCGTTCGGACCGATCAGCGTCGTATGAAGAGACTGATACATATTCGGCTTTGGCATGGCAATATAATCCTTGAAGCGTCCGGGAACCGGCGTATACATTTCATGAATCACACCGAGAGCCGCATAACAGTCCTTCACCGTTTCCACGATGATTCGGACCGCAAACAGATCATAGATCTGATCCAGCGTCTTATGCTGATTGACCATCTTCTTGTAAATACTGAAGAAATGCTTGGCCCTTCCGTATATCTGCGCCTCGATTCCGGCATCCTCGATCTGCTCCCTTACCTCCTCGACAATTTCCTCGACAAAGGCCTCTCGCTCGGACTTTTTCTGATTGATCTGATGCACCAGATCATAGTATGCCTCCGGTTCCAGATATTTCAGGGAAAGATCATCCAGCTCATTCTTGATCTTGGCAAGACCGAGTCTCTGCGCGATCGGAGAATAAATATCGATCGTCTCCCTGGCTTTTTCCAGCTGCTTCTCCGGTCTCATATACTGCAGCGTCCGCATATTGTGCAGTCGATCCGCCAGCTTGACCATAATGACACGAATATCCTTTGCCATGGCCAGGAACATTTTGCGCAGATTCTCCGCCTGCTCCTCCACCTTGTCCGCGGAATAGCTCAGCTGTCCCAGCTTTGTCACGCCGTCTACGATCAGCGCCACCTCGTCGCCGAACTGCTCGGCGACCTGTTCCTTGGTAAGCACGGTATCCTCGACAACATCATGAAGCAGTCCTGCCGCGATGGATTCCTTATCAAGCTCAAGGTCCGCCAGAATAATTCCGACGCAGAGCGGATGAATAATATATGGCTCTCCGGATTTTCTTTTCTGATCCTTATGAGCATCCGACGCGATCTTGTATGCCTTCTCAATCATGGAAAGATCCGTAGACGGATGATATTTTCTCACACTCCGGACCAGTTCCTCATAGAGCTTTTCCGGTGACGAAAAATCCTCCATCGTCTTAAGGCTGGCGTCAACCTCAGCCACGTCCTTCCTCAATTTCTCATCTTCCCTGCGCAGCTTTTCTCTATCGATCGGGTTTTGTTTCTGCGTGTTCTCCATACGATGTTCTCCAGACCCGGCATACCGGAAATACAGGATATCACGCGCTCCGCGCATATCATCCTGCTGACAAAGGTGCTCGCGAAATCGGATATTCTATAGGCAGTGCCACTTACTATACCTGCCCGGGAAATTATTTTCCTTCATAAATAATAGCAGAATCGATGTCATACTTCGCCAGGCGCTCTCTTCCCTTCAGTCCTGCGAGCTCCATGACAAAGATCATCTTGACAACCTCGCCGCCAAGCCTCTCGACAAGGTGAGCAGCTGCCTCTATCGTTCCTCCTGTGGCAATCAGGTCATCGACGAGCACAACCTTCTGGCCCGGCTTGATCGAATCCTTATGAATCTCAATCGTCGCCTGCCCATACTCAAGATCATATGTCTCTGAAATCGTCTCCCGCGGAAGCTTGCCCTTCTTACGGATAAGCACAAACGGCTTGTGAAGATTGTATGCGATCGGCATACCGAAGATAAAGCCTCTGGATTCGGTACCGGCGATTACATCCACATCCAGTCCCTCCAGAAATTTCTGAAGCGTATCAATGGCGAGCTGCAGCCCTTCCGCATCGTCGAGGATGCTGGTGATATCTCTGAACATAATACCCGGCTCCGGAAAATCCGGAATTGTAGTTACATAATCTTTTAATTCTTTCATCCTGTTTTATCTCCTGTTTTTTCATCTGCGGGTGACCGTAAACCTCAGTATAGCATCAAATTTCCGTCCCCGCAATATTTTACCGGAAGCACGAATCGCTCCGTCACCGATAGGAAAGAATCCGAACCTGCAGACGATTTCTGCCCTGCCAGGTATCGATTTCCGGATAGTAGGTCACCGAGATTTCACGACCCGAGGTACGGCGGACAAACTCGTCAGCATCCCCGAAGAATACCGCGTCCATTCGGTGTCCGTTCCTGTCTGCAAGTATCATCTTACACACATTCCGATTTTTTCCAAATACTCTCGGCGACTGTATCCGCATACCGCTTTGTGCAAAAACGGGCCGCGTATTCCCTTTTCCGCAGGGCTCAAGCAGACGCATCTGATGAAGCAGATCCTCTCTTATATAGGAAACCGGCATGGCCACATCGATCACCGTCTTCGGCGTCAGCTCCTCAGGCGTAAGAGTACAGACCTCATTGATCCTTTTTCGGAATTCCTCTACCTTCTCCTCCAGAAGCGACACGCCTGCCGCCATGGGATGCCCTCCAAACGTTGTGAAGACATCCCGAATCTTACAGAGCTCGTCATACATGGAATAACTCTCAATCGAACGTCCCGAGCCCTTAACCTCTTTTTTCCCGGTCAGGACAAAGGATGGCCTGTAATAATGCTCCCGCAGCCTTCCTGCAATAATACCGGCAAGACTCTGATGACACTCCGGCAGATATACGACAAGGACCCTGTCCTTCTTCAGATCTGAGTTTTCCACCATGTCGAGCGCCTGCTCGAGTCCTTCCGCCGTCATGTCCTTCCGGCTGACATTCAGACTGACGAGATCAGCCGCCAGATCCCCCGCTTCCTTGGGGTCATCTGTCAGAAGCATCCGAAGAGCCCGCTCAGCGGTATCCAGCCTTCCGCTTGCGTTCAGGCATGGTCCGAGAACAAATCCGATGTGGTAGGTGCTGATCTCACTTTTTTCGATTCCGCACTGCTCCGCAAGCGCACAGAGTCCCGGATTTGTGGTCCGGTGCAGCCGCTTCAGGCCCTCGCGCACCAGAATCCGGTTTTCATCGATCAGATCCATCACGTCTCCGACGGTGGCGATTGCCGCGAATTCCAGAAGCTTTTCCTTTTCCCTCTCCCGGTCCGGAAGATCTGCGCGATCGTACATGTAACAAATCAGCTTAAATGCGACTCCTGCACCGCACAGGCCATCAAAGGGATACGAATCATCCGCGCGGTGCGGATTGATCACAGCTTCCGCCGGAGGAAGAAGATACTCCTTCTCTCCCTGTTCTGTCTCACGGAACGGGATGGCGTGATGGTCTGTGACTACCGCTCTCATTCCCAATTTCTGTGCCAGACGAATCTGCTCTGAGGCCGCGATGCCGTTATCACAGGTAACGATCAGATTGACCCCGTCGTCGTTCGCTTCCCGCACCAGATTCTCATTCAAACCATATCCGTTTCGGATGCGGTCCGGGATCTTCACGGATACATCGGCCCCAAGCTTTCTGAAACCTTTGAGTAAAATGCACGACGACATAATTCCGTCAATGTCATAATCCCCGATGATCCGAATCTTCTGTTTTCCACGAATTGCATCAAAAATGACACGGCTGCCCTTATCGATATCCTTCATCCTCGACGGATCATACAGATCAGAAAGCCCCCCGTCCAGATATTTTCTTATTTTATCATCTGTCGTTTCCGGATCGTCCTTTTCTGTGAACACGTCGCGGTTCCGGATCAGCCGCACAACAACCGGATCCAGATGAAGTCTTGCACCGATCCCGCCGAAATCCGCCCTTTTCGCGGCGACTACCCATCTCTCTTCCATTTTACGTTTCCTTTCGTTCCCATGCTATCTTGTCATTGTTCACGCACCATTCAAAAGGCATTACAGTACCTTTGTCCGAGCTTTACCGTTCACTGTTCGCGTATATATGGAAACAGGCACCCGTCACGGGTGCCTGTCATCAATCATACCTTCCTGTTTCTTCCCTTTTTCGGCTTAACGCTTGAAAGTTCGCTTCTGTCCTTTTTTACATGCTTTCTGCTGCCTGTCCCGGGAGCCTTCGCGGAACCATCTGACGCCGCCTTTTTTCCCTCCGCGGCATGTGCTGTATTCCCCTGCGCGGATGGTGCAAGATCATTCCTGCCGTTCCGGGTCTTCATCATAAACCAGAGTGGACCGGTGATAAAGATAGAGGAATACGCACCGGCTACCAGACCGACGATAATCGGAAGCGCAAACGAGCGCACGGAGCTGACGCCCATAATATACAGCACCACAATCGTGATGAGGGTCGTAATATTCGAATACAGGCTTCGTGTCAGCGTCTGTGTAATCGACGCGTTAACGATTTCCCGATAGCTGGTTCCTCTCATGATCGGAATATTCTCACGGACACGATCAAAGATGACGATTGTTGAGTTGATCGAATAACCGAGAATCGTGAGCATGACAGCGATGAAGGTACTTCCTACCGCAGCTCTTGTCCACACATAAAAGGCAACGACAACCAGAACATCATGGCACAGTGCAAGAACGGCACTGGACGCAAACCGGAAATCCCGGAAACGCACGAAGATATAGAAGAGCATGCAGATAACGGAAATAATAACCGCAAGTATCGCATTTCTCCTCATTTCTCCGGAGATCGTGGAGGAAATGTTCTCCGCTGTGATCTTCGACTCATCAATCGTACTGAAATTCTTAGCAAGCGAGTCATTCAGCTCCTGCCTTTTATCCGCGTCAAGCTCTGTCGTCTTGATCACGACCTGATTACTGCCGGAAATCTTCTGGAACTGAACATCGCTGTTGCCTGTCACCTTGGAAACAATGGGAGCCACCTCATTGTCAAGATCCGTCAGGCTCATATTCTTGCCGAAATCAACCGTTGTGGCAGTTCCGCCGATGAAATCCAGGCTGTAATTCATCGCCCGCTTACCTTTTGCACTGTATGCAATCATTCCGACCGGCACAGAGATCATAAGGATCAGACCGATGGCCATTGTAATCGCTCTCTTCTCGACGAAACGGAGATTTTTCTTGTGCGTCGTGGTGCCGTAAAAGCGCACATCCCGGACTCCGATACCGTAAAACGCATAGCTGAGCCATCTCGAAACCGCCAGAGCGGTGAACATGGACAGAATCGTTCCGATCGCCAGTGTCGTAGCGAATCCCCGGATCGTACCCGTTCCCATGATATAAAGTACTGCGGCAGCGATCAATGTGGTGATCTGCCCGTCAAAAATAGCGGAGAATGCCTTGTGAAAGCCTGCCTTCAGGGCCCGATAGAGGCTGACGCCGGTGGCAAGCTCCTCTCTCACTCGGATATAGATAATGACGTTTGCGTCCACGGCCATTCCGATTGTTAGAATCAGACCCGCGATACCGGGAAGCGTGAGTGTCAGATCGAAGGCATTCATGAATCCAAGATCCAGGAATGTGAAGATGATAAGAGCCCATGCCGCAGCCACTCCGGACATACGGAAGATGACGATCATGAAAAGCGCCACAAGAAGAAGGCCAATCGCACCGGCTGTGATGCTTGTCGTCAGTGCCTCCTGTCCCAGAGATGCGCCCACTACGTTTGAATAGATTTCCTTCAGTTCCAGGGACAGTGATCCGATACGAATGAAGGAAGCAAGCTTCTGTGCCTCCTCGAGAGAGGCCATTCCTGTGATCTGTGCTTTTCCGCCGCTGATCTCATTCTGCACCGTCGGCGAGCTGACGGTCTGACCGTCATAGATAATGGAGATCCTCTTGCCGATGTTCGCCGCAGTTGCTTTCTGGAACTTCTCTGATCCGGCGCCTGTCATCGTCAGTTCAACAAGGTACTCACGCGCGCCTGTGCTGGAGTTTGTCGTGGAAACGCCCTGTGCATCTGCGATATCCGTGCCCTCAAGTACGGTGTTCCCGCTCTCATCCTGAAATGTCAGGGAGCCCGGCGTTCCGAGTGCATCCAGAATCTCATTGGCGTTCGTAACGCCCGGGATCTCAACATTGATCCGGTTCAGTCCCTGCTGATATACGTTAGCCTCTGTGCTGTATGCGGTAACCCTCTGCTGAAGCTTATAGATGGTATCCGCCATGTCCTCCGCGGACGGATTGGCCTCCGTCGCTTCATACGTGATGCTGACGCCGCCGGAAAGATCCAGCCCGGTACGGATATTCTTCATTGCTCCCGTGTGATGGCTGCCCCAGCCGAAAATTACAGTATAGCCGAGAAGCACGGTAAGAACGGCAGCGATAAGCAGCACTGCTATGCTCTGTTTCTTTTTCATCTTATTCAACCTCTTGTTACAAATTTTTGATACATAAACGGACATGCCCTCTCAAATGGGGCAACAGAACGAGATAAAACACGCTGCGCGAGTTTTATCTCGCTATCGCGACGCTCGCCGCACACGAATACTTCGCATTCGGCTGCGGCTCACTGTTCGCGTAAATAAATAAGTACGCAAAGGTACTCTCGTCCCACAATCCGCCATGCGGCGTACATGGCACTGACACGGATACGTGTCCTCACAGTATTTACAGTGCTCCGTCAATCTTCATCTCGGTGTTGCCCTCGTCATCCGCAAGCGCCGCCTTGATCATCAGCGCACACTCCACTCTCTTCCGCTGAAGCTCACATCCGATCCGGTACACATCATTGATTCCGCCGGTGAAGTTGTAGGAATTCGCCGCACAACCGCCGGAGCAGTAGAACCTCGAAAAGCACGACGAGCACTCGGGCTTGGAATAGACATTCACCTTCTTGAATTCCTGTACGAGATCCGGGCGGGTGATTCCATCATCCACATTTCCCAGAATGAATTCCCGGTTTCCATCGAACTGATGGCAGGGATAGAGCTCGCCCCACGGGGAAACCGCCAGATACTCTCCGCCCGACCCACAGCCCGAAAGTCGCTTATACACGCAGGGTCCGCCGGAAAGATCAATCATGAAGTGGAAGAAATTGAAGCCTCTTCCTTCCTTCGCCCTCCGGATCATCTCCTTTGCGAGAATATCATACTGCTCGCAGATCTTCGGTATATCTTCCTCGCGAATCGCATAGTCCTCGGTCGGCGGAGCCACAACCGGCTCCATCGATATCTGCTTGAACCCCAGATCAGCAAGCGAAAGTACGTCAGCGGCAAAATCCAGATTATAATGCGTAAAGGTTCCTCTCACGTAGTATTTGTCCTGATGTCTTCTCTCGGCCCATTCCCGGAACTTCGGGATGATGAGATCATAGCTCCCCTTGCCGCCTCGGAAGGGGCGCATATAATCATGAACCGATTTTCTCCCGTCGACTGACATAACAACATTTCCCATCTCGCGGTCACAGAAATCCATGATTTCATCATTGACAAGGACACCATTGGTCGTCAGCGTGAACCGGAACTTCTTATTGCACTCTTTCTCCCTCGATCTGCCATATGCCACGAGATCCTTCACCACCTGCCAGTTCATAGTCGGTTCTCCGCCGAAGAAGTCCACCTCGAGGTTGTGCCGGTTCCCGGAATTGCGGATCAAAAAATCCAACGCCTTGCGTCCGACCTCATATGACATCAGGCCCCGCTTTCCGTGGTATTCGCCCTCATCTGCAAAGCAGTAGCGGCAGGCCAGGTTACAGTCGTGCGCGATCTGAAGGCACAGAGCCTTAACCACCGTCGGCCGTTCGGCAAAATGCTCAATAGCTCCCCTGTAGGAATCTTCTGAAAAAAGCATTCCCTGGCGCTTCAGCATATCGCATTCACTGATTGCCTCTGAAATGTCAGCCGTATCATAGCGGTCGGAAAGTTCCTCCTGAATCTCATCTGCGCTCTTTCCGTGATCCATCCCCTGAAGGACATCATAGGTAAGATCATCGATCACATGGACAGAACCGCTGTTCACATCCAGACAGATGTCGTAACCGTTGTTTTTATATAAATGAATCAAAAAATCCTCTCCTAACTTTCATCTGGTCTTACAAGAAGAAGGTGTTCCCGCTCCGGCTGGAACAGGAACACCTCATGACTGTACTTGTTCAGTTATGCAGCTCTTACTTTGCTGCGTGCTCGCAGGTCTGATTGCCTACGGTGCAGGATGTCTTGCACGCGGACTGGCAGGATGTCTGGCACTCACCGCATCCGCCGTCCTTGACTGAGTTCTGAAGATTTCTTGTATTTAGTGTTTTAATATGTTTCATATTACGCCTCCTCGTTGTTCTCATACCCTTTTCTGGTAATTCCTACTGATTATACCATAGCGTATACGGTTTTAAAAGTTTTTTTTCATGCCGGCAACACTTCGCAAAAGGCGGGCGTTACTGTTCACTCACAACTATGTACGGCAAGGATTTTACAGTCCTGTTGCCTTCGAAATCGCATCCGGTCTCTTACGCGCGCTTCGCGTGCGACGAGTCCTTCTGCGTTTTCGAAGAGCTTTTTTGCTTTGATACTGTATAGGCTTCCGTGTCACTTCGCTGCTTCGCAGTTTCCGCGCTACGGAACTCACGCTATATTGTATCACAAACCCTGCCGTTTCCGGTTCATCTTTTTTGCCCGTTGCAGCGCCCGAAGAAACAGGTGTTCACTCGCCACCATATACGGCAAAGATTTTACAGTCCTGTTGCTATTCGCAAACCGGCTGCAACAAACATGTATAAAGAAAACAACTCTTGATATGAAATATTTATTAAACTATAATCAAGTATTACTGTAGGATTGCGCGAGTGCGAAGCCCCAAGCAATCCGCACGCATATCGCATAATGCGGTAAGGCCAAAACGCCGCGTTAGCCAGACAAAGCCGGGGCCCTATATGGGCGTTTCCGGAGATGCAGGAGGAGCCATGAGTGAAATCAAGGAAGTTCAACAACTGGAAGATATTCTGAGTATGGAGGCTGATACTGAACCGGACCGGGATCTGGCAGAAGACGCTTCGATTACCCTGAAGAAGGGAGAAGGACGTACCCTGAAGAAAGGCGGTTTCTGGGTTTTTGACAATGAAATTGCCACCGTAACGGGAGATTTTTCAAATGGCGGCATCGTTTCCGTACGTGATTTTGACGGCTATTTTATGGGGTACGGCTTTATCAATACCCGGTCACGGATCCGGATCCGGATGCTGACGAGAGATAAGGACGAAAAGGTTACTCCCGCGCTTCTGAAGCGCAGAGTACAGGCGGCATGGAATTACCGAAAACAGGTGATTGATACCTCCAGCTGCCGGATCATCTTTGGAGATGCCGATGCTCTTCCCGGTCTGACGATCGATAAATACGAGGACATTCTCGTTGTGGAATCTCTTGCGCTCGGCATCGACCGGCTCAAGGATCTTATCTTGAAGGCGCTGGTCGATGTTCTTGCTGAAGATGGAATACAGATTCGCGGCATCTTTGAGCGCAGCGACGCCAGGGTGCGAGAAAAAGAGGGGCTCCCCAGAGTCAAAGGCTTCCTTTCCGCTCCCTTTGACACAGACGTCCGCATTACGGAGAACGGTATCCGCTACATCGTGGACGTTCGCGACGGCCAGAAGACCGGATTCTTTCTGGATCAGAAGCTGAACCGGAAGGCCATCTGGCCCATCTGCCGGAACGCCGAGGTTCTCGACTGCTTTACACACACCGGCTCCTTCGGACTGAACGCGGCGTCTGCCGGAGCAAAGCATGTCATTTCGGTTGACGCGTCGGATACGGCTATCGAGCAGGCTCGAAAAAACGCGGCGATCAACGGCCTGACCGACCGGGTTGATTATCAGGTTGCCGATGTCTTCGATCTCCTCCCGGAACTCGAAAAGCAGAACAGACAATTTGATGTTGTGATTCTGGATCCGCCCGCATTCACAAAATCAAGGAATTCCATCAAGGCTGCCGCAAAGGGCTACCGCGAAATCAACCTCCGGGGAATGCGCCTGGTAAAGGACGGCGGATTCCTTGCGACCTGTTCCTGCTCCCACTTCATGGATCAGGAGCTCTTTGCCAGGACCATTGCCCAGGCGGCAAGAGACGCCCATGTCCGGCTTCGCCAGGTCGAGTTTCGCACCCAGGCTCCGGATCACCCGATCCTTTTTGCATCAGAAGACGACTCCTACTACCTGAAATTCTACATCTTCCAGGTTATCCGGGAATATTAAGGCACGGAATCACCGGGGATCGACATCGGACGGAACGCGGAGACCGGACACGTCCTGCTTTGTGCGCGCGCCCCTGTGCATCGAAAGAGGAGCTGTCCTGCAGATCACAGATCTCCGGACAGCTCTTCTTTCGTATGCGTATGATGTTCGATTCCCTCCTCCACCAGCATCTCTTCCTCCTCTGACTTCGGATGAAGAACATGGCAGTGCCGGTGCGTGTGATAGAACACCTGAAGTTCTTCAGCCTCATGCTCTTCGTTAAAAAAGATATGCCGGTCCGCCAGATGTTCCGCCAGTTCTTCATTGTGCGTTGCTATGATCATGGTTTTCCCCGCCTTTTTCAGCTTCAGAAGAAAAGCGATCAGCCACTCCTGTGTCGGACGGTCCAGACCGGCAAGCGGTTCATCCAGGACCAGAATCTCCGGATTCATGGAAAGAATGCAGGCGATCGCTACCTTCTTTTTCTCCCCGCCGCTCAAATGATAGGGCGCCCGGTCTCTCAGCTTATCAATATCCAGAAGCCGGATCACATCATCCACTCTCTGCTTTATCTGCTCCTCCTCCAGTCCCATCTGCAGCGGGCCGAACGCAATCTCTTCCTCCACATTCGAACAAAACAGCTGCACATCTGAGTTCTGAAATACAAAACCGATTTTCTGATGAAACCACTTTGCAAACTTGTTGTTTTTCAGACTCTCCTCGGAAATTTCTCTTCCCTCGAACAGATAACTGCCCTCATTTGCAAAAACCAGGCCGTTGATCAGCTTCAGCAGCGTAGATTTCCCGCTTCCGTTTGCGCCCTCCAGAATGATGGTCTCACCCTTCCGGATCTCAAGATTGATGTAGCGCAGCGCAATGTGATCGTCATATGCATAGCAGATATCCTTCAGCTGCAATATTGTGTCACTCATTTCTTTACCCTTCTATGTCATTCATACTGCTTTCTCCAGAAAATAATACAGCAACGTCACTGCAGCCATCAGCACAACATACAAGATATCCTTCCTGGCGAACAGCTTTTTCTTCATCGAGTAGTACTCTCCCTCGAATCCTCTGCACTGCATCGCCCCGTACATCTCCTCCGCCATCTCTCTCGAACGAAGAAAGACATTTCCGAGGACACCGGAAAGTGATGCGTTCTTGTCCCTGTTCCTTCCTACAGAACGCAGCTTCATTGCGGTCAGGATATTGACGCACATATCCCCGAGTATCACAATGTATTTCAGCGTAATATCAAACGTGAAGATAAAAACATTCGGCACATGAAACACTCTAAGTGCACCGGTCAGCCGATTCCAGGGAGTCGTGACCGACAGAAATGACAGGATGCTGACCGAGAGAAAAACCTTCAGGGAAACCGTCAGCATCGTCGACGGCTGCCCGAGAAAAACAGCCGGCAACAGAATCAGCATACTCAGCAGAGCTGCGGCCAATGCGCTCCGCAGAATCCTCCCGAGATGTTTCGCGGGAAGAATGCAATACCTTGCCAGGCAAATCGCCAGCATACAGTACAGAAAGAAGGCATTTGTGCACAGCGCCGTCAGAACGATAACGTACAGAATACCGATCATTTTCACTGCCGGGCTTGCCCCCTCTGGCCGGATTTTTCCATCCTCTCTGGCACTGGACAAAACTCCCATAAGCTTCAATATGGTCTTTGTGATAAAATTTTCCCGGTCCTTCGGCGGATCGTAAGCATCATCGGCGATAAGCCAGTCGGGAATTCCGTTTTCCGCAGTTGTCATTTCATTGTATCCCTTTCAAAAGTATCATTACGGATTGCTCCGCACTCCCTCTGCATTAAGGATCCGGCATACACACAGGGAGCGGCTTTCTTAGTTTCCTTTAACGGAAGTCTCTGAGATTTTCTGCTTTTGAAAATTCACTTTTTCTTTCATCGATGCCGCGATAATACGGAAAATGATGATCAACAGAAGCACACCGATGACCGCAGAGAGAATATATCCTGCCACTTCCGGAAGCCCTGCGATCGAATAGTCCGGCAGCAGCGCATTCAGAGAAAACCCCTTTGTCATTCCTTCCGGCGTATAGCCAAGCGCCTTCCCTTTGCTGACTACTGACGCAATCTCATCGGCGCCCCATTCCCCCCAGGCGGTTCCTGTAGCGAGAAGACCCAGCGGCACAGCACAGACCAAAGCTACCAGAAGGATTACCAGAGGTTTTACCCCTGACTTCCCGGCTTCCTGTTCCCGGGATGCATCCGGAAGAATTCCCGGCGAGGTGCGAAGCACATAGGCGAGCACCGCAACGGTAAAGATCACCTCGACAACGCCGGCAATGGTCAGATGTCCGAGCATCATAGCCGGGATCGCAATAGAAAGTCCATACGGACAATAAAGCGCCTGGCCGGACGCCGTGTGAAAGAGGGCGGGCTGAATACCAAACTCGACAGCCGCACAAAATGCAGCGGCATTGATTCCGATATATCCTCCGACTCCGGCAGCAACCAGCCTTCCCTTGTCCGTCTTTGTTCTCTTGCGGATCAGGCTGTAAATGCCGTATCCGAGATATGGCAGAACAAACGCCATATTAAAACAGTTCGCCCCGAACGCCAGAATACCTCCGTCTCCGAAGAGCAGTGCCTGAATCAGCAGCGCAATGGTCACCGAAATGCAGGCGGCGTTTGGCCCGAGCAGCAGCGCAATCAGTGTTCCTCCCACTGCATGCCCCGTCGTTCCTCCGGGAAGCGGCACATTAAACATCATCGCAACAAAGGAAAATGCGGCAGCCACCCCCATCAGAGGCATCTTTGATTTCGGTATTTCAACCTTGATTTTCTTCACCGCGTGTACCCACACCGGAATCATCACTGCCGTCATCACCGCACAGGTCTGCGGGCTCAGATAATTTTCAGGAATATGCATGAAACAAACCCTACCTTTCACTTTATATGTCCAGTCGCATCTGCTAGTCACGTGCGCACATAAAAAGATGCCCGCACAGGTAGATGCGCGCGCCCATTGGCGCGCAAGGCCGACGAATGCCGACCTGTCTGGTCAATGCATATGATAGCGCGTTCACAGACAAAAAAGAAGCTGGGTAGGGGGTTATTTTTTCAGAAATTCCAGAACATTTTCAAAAGCACTCATGCAGGTGTCAATGATCTCCGCCAGATCGTAAGTACCGAAAGCCGCCGGGAAATTACTGGAAAACAGGATCTGTGCGGAAGGCGCGAACTCCTCGTCGCCGTTCCAGAACAGGAAACGAATCGACAGTCCGTCCAGAAATTCAAGCTCCCACGCCCGGTCCGCCCCATGGATATGCTCCGCGCCGATATATTCCATAATATCTTCGAATTCATCGAGATGAGTTCCAAACCGTTCTGCGAGCCTGCGCAAACAGCGCCTTTCAAACTGCCGGGCGTATACCTCACCGGATGGCAGTTCCCGAAATGCCATGAATTCTCCATTTTGCGGAAAAACCGTCGCATGAAGCAGGTATCTTCCGATCAGAACTCTGCCGGAAGGCAGCCCCTCGAAGCCGTAAGGGTCTACTCCGTCAGCCGGCTCGATCCTCAGCCCCGGGTGACTGACATAATATTCTTTTCCCATAAAGGAGATGCTGAAGCGCTCACAGATATAATCGAAAGGAAGTCCGAGCCTGTTTGCGATATGTGTCGGCTCCGTCGCTGCATATTTCGTCTGATAATGCGCGAAAAGCTCTTCCTCCGGGATCACTGACCCGTCTTCTGTGTCGAATGTATTCATTTTCATTTTCCCTCACTTAATAAACTGATCAATTGCCTTATTCAACTCCTCGATTTCCTTCATATCCCCGCTCTCAATAGCATCAACCATGCAATGCTCCAGATGATCCTTCAGGATCACCTTCCCCGTGCTGTTCAGTGCCGACTTTACCGCTGCGAGCTGAATCAGAACATCACTGCAGTCTCTGCCCTCTTCAACCATTCTCTTCACCATGCTGAGGTGACCGATCGCCCTGGAAAGGCGGTTGACTACCGCCTTCGTATTATGATGTGTATGCGTGTGTGTATGCTCATGCGTGTGTGTGATTTCTGTTCCATCCTCCAGCACATGGGTATGCCGGACATTTGACAGAATCGTTTTCTCCTTCTGTTCCGCCATTTTCCCTCCTTGAATCATTTTTCAAAGAAAAAAAGAGCCGACCGCGAAATCCTCTGGTTCCTGCGGCAGACCCGTTTTCTTCTTGTTACGCGTTTTCTTCCTTCCCATCGACGATTCCATTTGACAACACAAAAACGTCTTCCGGTTTCCCTTCCGTTATTTCAGCACACGAATACTTCGCATTCGGCTGCGGCTCATTGTTCGTGTAATTAAATCGTCAGGATGCTGCCAAGATCAATATCCTGGCACATCGTTCTGCGAAATTCCAGGTATTCTTCGTGATAGACCGCATTTCTTCTCGCTCTGACACGACGGATCAATGTGATCGTCAACGCCCAGAACAGAAGAAACGTCCATACAAACAACACCATGAACGGGGTGATGATATCGACATAGCCGGTCGCCGCATTTCCCGCGGCAATCGTTACCGCCGGAGTGGTGCTCTGCGTACTTCCGCCGACCGCACTGCTGTTCTCGGCTCCCGCAGGAGACGTATTCCCGGAAGATGATCCGGCCCCGGCTGATGCAGACGCCCCTGCGCCGGCGGTGCCGGAAACAGAGGATGCAGCCGGCGTTCGATTTTCCGAGGATGTCGCGGAATTCCGTACAACCGTTCTCGTTGTTCCTCCTCCCACCAGATCACGGCCTGCTGCAAATACACTCGTTGCGCATCCGAGCATGCTTAACGTAAGTGCAACAACGATTAATATTTTTGTAAACCTATTTTTGACCCCTCTCATTACAATACTCCCTCTTTCCACAGTAAAACCAGTACTGAATCCCTTTTATTCTCTGGTTGTTTACGATTATATCACAGTTTTTACAGCAAAAAAAGCCTTTATTTCCAGGCTTTTTACTTTTACCGTCTTTCCTGTTACAGATAGTGTCCAATCCGGACAGATACCACTAGATCTTGTGTAACAACGTGTAAAATTCATTAACAAGTATGTAACAAAATTCCCGGGCTGAATTCGCCCGGGAATTGGTTTATGTAATATTTTATTAATATCTTGCTGCTCTTCAGCGATAAATTCGAATCAGCCGAAGGAATTTTACAATTCTTCCTCCCATCGGGAAACGGTACATCTCTTCCTCCGTCGTCTTGGAAATTACGACATAGGAGACGAGATAAACTACGATTGCTACAAGAATCGCTATGAGAAGTCCGATAAATGGCCTTCTCGTGAGACGGAACAGCAGGCGATAGATAACCCATGCCACTCCTCCCATGATCACAGAGGATGCCAGCGGTTCCAGATAAGTCTTCCGGATTTCATGCCTTGTCTGCAGATGCTTCTTCATGGAGAGGACGTTCAGGAAACAGCACACCAGGGAAAAGACAATGTTTGACAGCATCACCGCGTATATATCCAGTCTCGGGCCGACGAAGAGCATGATGGCAAGAGATCCCAGGTTTACGATGAGTGAAATTCCCGCATTGACAAGCGCCACATGCTGCTTGCCGATCGCCTGCAGTACGCCTCCCGTTACAATCGAAAAGGAATCCGTCACCACAAAAACAGAGCCTGCGAAGAGCAGTTTTTCTGCCAGTTCACTTGCAGACGGGAAGAGCACCCCCATAATTGGTTTCGCAAGAACCGTGAGTCCGACCATGCACGGAATGCAGATGAACATTGTCAGCCGGAGGGTCTGATTCACCTGTCGATTCAGCTCGTCGAACTGACCCAGCGCATACTTTCCGGAAACCTCCGGCATCATCGCCGATGTGCTTGCGGAAGCCATTGCAAGCGGAATGGAAACAAGGGGAACGTAATAATTGCTGTATTCCCCGTAAGCGGCAGATATGGAGTCCGCCGACATTCCGTTGAATCCCTGAATGGCGGAATACAGATAACTGTCCGCATATGCGCTGCAGTTATAGATAAACGAGGTGAAGATGATCGGCGTGATCATCAAAAGCAGCATTTTCAGAATTTCCTGGTAGCTCTGTTCCTCCGACCGGCGATCGTGCGCCATTTTTCTCTGGAAATACCCTCTGTTTAACATATAGACAAAGATCATAAACAGTAGTCCGATCACGACGCCCGCGCCGGTTCCGATCGTTCCACCCATGGCTCCGTAGATGGCAGCCCTGGAACCGCCCTCCGGTGCAAGATTTCGAATCAGAATCCACGCCGCCAGAATACTGACGATCGCATTCATAATCTGCTCCAGAATCTGTGAAACAGAGGTCGGTGTCATGGTCCGATGCGCCTGAAAATATCCTCTCAGCACACCCAGAATCGCCGACAGAAAGACCGTCGGCGCCAGCGCACGGAGGGCTGGAAGGGCATTCTGCTGGTTCTGCGGAAGCAGAATCACACCGCCGAAAAAGCAGATCAGCGCTGTAATCCCTCCGACAATAACAGCATAGAGCATAGCTCCCTTGAAAACCTTGTGGGCTCCCCGATACTCCTTCCTGGCAAGCATTTCCGAAATGATCTTCGATGTTGCCATCGGTATGCTGTAAGAGGAAATCAGCAGAAGTATCGAATACAGATTGCTGGCATAGCCGTAATATCCGAGCCCGACCGAACCCAGAATACTGCCGAGCGGTCTTCGATACAAAAGCCCGATGACACGTGAAATAATTGACGCGATCATCAGGACAGAGGCATTTTTAACAAGTGAATTTGAATTTTTCCCTGACATGATATCCGTACTCCTGGTTGTATTTCCGGATTCCGGTCTCAGCCGATCCGTTTCCCATCAGGTCCCGGCAACATTCTCAATCTGCCAGTCGATGGGCTCTATTCCATTCTCTTCAAGGTACCGGTTGGTCTTCGAAAAAGGCCTGCTTCCAAAAAATCCCCGGTACGCCGACAAAGGGCTCGGGTGCGGAGACTTCAACACAAGATGCTTCGGATTATAAATCATCTCCGCCTTTCGCTGCGCCGGCCTGCCCCACAGGATAAACACCATCGGCCTGTCCTGATCAGCGAGAACACGGATCGCCGCATCCGTAAACTCCTCCCACCCGATGTTCCGGTGCGAATTTGCCTGGTGAGCCCGAACGGTCAGAACCGTGTTGAGCATCATCACGCCCTGTTTCGCCCACTTAACCAGATACCCGTTGTCCGGGATATAGCAGCCGAGATCGTCGTGAAGCTCCTGGTAGATGTTCACCAGCGACGGCGGAATCTCGATCCCCGGCTTCACGGAAAACGAAAGCCCGTGTGCCTGCCCCGGCTCATGATACGGGTCCTGTCCCAGAATCACGACCTTCACCTGATCCAGTGGCGTAAAATGGAATGCATTGAAAATATCCTCTGCAGGAGGATAAATCGTTCTCGTCCGGTACTCCTGATTTACCGTCCGAAACAATTTTCTATAATATGGCTTGGAAAATTCCGGCTTCATGGCAATTTCCCAGCTTCCGCTAAGCCCTGGCATTTATATCCTTCCTTTCGATACGTGTATAGAATACTCAGAAATATGTACGGATCCGTCTGTCCCGGCATACGCTAAGCCCGGTAGAACCGCCTGTTCTATACACAAAGCACTGACACTCGCCATCAGGCAAGTCTCACGGGTACTCCGCGCTCCTGCAAATACTTTTTGACCTGACGAATTTCAAGCTCCCGATAGTGAAACAGGGATGCGGCGAGCGCAGCATCTGCGCCGCCCACCGTCAGCGCCTCGTAGAAATCATCCAGAGTCCCTGCGCCGCCAGAAGCAATGACGGGAATCCCTACTTCCCGGGAAATTGCTCCGGTAAGGTCCAGGTCATAGCCGGCCTTCGTGCCGTCACAGTCCATGCTTGTGAGCAGGATTTCTCCGGCGCCCCGCCGTTCTGCTTCCGCGGCCCATTCCACGGCATCCAGTCCCACATCAACCCTTCCACCGTGCTTGTAAACCGTCCATCCATCTCCGTCAGACCTTTTTCTCGCGTCTATCGCTACGACGACGCACTGGCTTCCGAACTTCATGGCCGCCTCGCTGATCAGATCAGGGTTTTCAATTGCAGAAGAATTGATGGAGATTTTGTCCGCGCCCTCCCGAAGAAGCGCCTTGAAATCCTCCACCGTTCGAATGCCTCCGCCAACCGTAAATGGAATAAAAACATTTTCCGCGACCTTTCGCACCATATCCACCACGGTATTTCTGTGATCACTGGAAGCGGTAATATCCAGAAATACAACCTCGTCCGCTCCCTCTCTGTCATATGCCTTCGCTACCTCCACCGGGTCACCGGCATCCCTGAGATTTACAAAGTTCACGCCTTTGACAACCCGCCCGTTCTTGATATCCAGGCAGGGAATGATTCGTTTGGTAAACATAGGACGATTCCTCCTGTGAAAATCGATTAGGAAAGCTCTGCAAAATTCCTGAGAATCGCAAGGCCGGTATCCGAGCTTTTCTCCGGATGGAACTGCGTGGCAAACACATTTCCCTTCTCTACAGATGCGTGTATCGTCACGCCGTACTCTGTGGTTGCCGTAACAATGCCTTCGTCCGCAGCCTTCAGGTAATAGGAGTGTACAAAATAAACATAGGACTGTTCCGGGATTCCGCGAAACAGTCTGCCGGATCCGTTCTGCCGGATCAGATGAATCGAATTCCATCCCATGTGGGGGATTTTCAGATTCTCCCTCTCCGGAATTCGAAGAATCCTTCCCTTCAGAATTCCGAGTCCCTTCACCCCCGGCGACTCCTCGCTCTCTTCAAAGAGAAGCTGAAGACCGACACAGATTCCTAGAAACGGCTTGCCGCCGGAAGCAATTTCGCGAATGACCGGAACAAGACCGAACCTCTCCAGATTCTGCATGCAGTCTCCAAAGTTCCCGACTCCCGGAAGGACCACCTTGTCCGCCTTCTGAAGCACTTCGGCATCTCTGGTCACCGTTACGTCCTCGCCGAGCGAGACGAACGCCTTCTCCACACTCCTGATATTTCCTGCATCATAATCAATTATCGCTATCATTCCTTGAATTCTCCATTCTCAGATGCTATGATGTTCTAATCTGTCTGCCGCAAGCAGGCCCTCACTGCCCCCGTGGCAACGCAGTCTCTTTTTACGCGAACCGTGAGCCGCAGCAAAATGCGAATCGTGTGCGGCGAGCGTCGCGATAGCGAGATAACACTCGCGCAACGTGTTTTATCTCGTCCAGAACAATGTACATCGTAACTTATTTTTTTCATGAATACAAGTTTTTTACATGAATACAAGAGGTTTTCCTATGTCACCAAACACTACGTCAACCAATACGCAAACCCCACGGAGCCGCTCTCAGGACTCTCTGAAAATCCGCCATTCCCTGCTGCTTCTTCTGGCAGCACTCATCTGGGGAACTACCTTTGTGGCGCAGAGCATCGCCGCGCGGAGCATCTCGCCCTTTACCTACAATGTCTGCAGATTCTATGTGGGCGCCCTGGTACTCCTTCCGGTTGCGATTCTCGTTGGAAGAAAAGACCCTCTGGCTCCGAATTACGCCGATCTCCCGATTCCGGACATGCGTCCGAAGGATGCCCGGATTAGGGATGTACGGACCAGTGGTATTCTATGCGGCATTCTTCTTTTCCTCGCCGGAGGTCTGCAGCAAGCGGGGATCGAATATACCACTGCCGGCAAGAGCGGGTTCATCACTGCCCTTTATATCATCCTGGTACCGATCTTCGGTCTCTTTCTGCACAAGAAATGTCCGCCGCTGGTCTGGGTATCCGTAGCTCTTGCTGTTATCGGGTTCTATCTGCTCAGTGTAAAGGAAGGATTTACGGTTAATCGAGGGGATATCCTGACGCTCGCCTCTTCCTGCATGTTCGCCATGCACATCCTGACGGTGGATCACTTTATCCCGCGGGTAAACGGCATCCAGCTCTCCTGTATTCAATTTATCGTGGCCGGCACCCTGTCGCTGTTTCCGGCCTTCCTTCTGGAAACGCCCTCCGTTTCCTCCATTATCTCCTGCATCTGGCCCATTCTCTATGCGGGAATTCTTTCCTCCGGTGTCGCCTACACCCTCCAGATTGTAGGACAGCGCGGCCTGAATCCGACGCTTGCCTCCCTTCTGATGAGCCTGGAATCAGTCATTTCCGCCATATCCGGCTGGATCGTCCTCGGCGACTCCATGTCGTCAAAGGAGCTTTTCGGATGCGCACTCGTATTCACCGGAGTCATTCTAGCACAGCTGCCTTCCATCCGAATTCGGAAACGGAAGTAAAAAAACAATACCGGGTACCGATCTCCCTTTTCAGGGATCGATACCCGGTACTTCTTTGTACACACACGTCCATGCAATCCGCTAATTCTCTTCCGCTTCCTCCGGCTTCTCCAGACCCATTCTCTTCAGAACCATCTCATACCCGTCGCTCCCGTAGATCAGTGCGCGGTTTACACGGCTGATCGTCGCTGTCGAAGCGCCGGTCTTTTTGGATATATCAAGATAGGTCTTCTTCTCTCGCAGCATTTTCGCAACTTCAAAGCGCTGTGAGAGAGAAAGGATCTCGTTGATTGTGCACGCATCCTCAAAGAAGGTGTAACATTCGTCCAATGTGCGCAGCGTCAGAATCGCCTGGAACAGCTGATCCACCTCTTGCGTATGAATATCTTTGCTCATTTCCTCTGCTCCCAAAATTATTATGAAACCACAACTCCGATGTCGTCTCTGTCACTTCACAATTTTACAGTGACAAAGTGACCGCTTAGACCATGTTACCACTTTAATGTATCACAGTCAAGAACCCCTCGCGTCCCGAAGCTTGTAAATCCGGAAGCAGGTAGCTTATACAGTTTGTGGCACAAAGTATTGTATGAGTGTTTACAGAACCGTTACCTGAGCATTCACTCACTCCTCTTTCGAAAAATAAAGATCTGCCGCCTGAATGTCGCGATCCATCTGCTCCTTCAGCTCGTCGATGTCCGCAAATTTTTCCTCCGGCCTGCGGAAGGACAAAAGCTCAACTCTCGCCGTCTGGCCGTACAGATCCAGACTGCAGTCAAACAGATAGGTTTCCAGGCCGACTGCCGTTCCCCCGACAGTCGGCTTCATTCCGATATTTGAAATCCCCGGATACCATCGACCCGCCACATGAGTTCTGGAATAATACACCCCCCACGGAGGCGTCATCTTGACCGGTTCCGGAATCTGATTGATTGTGGGAAATCCGAGGGTATGTCCCAGATGTCTGCCATGAACGATCTCACCCGTAATGAAATATGGCTGCCCCATCAACTCGGCAATTTTCTCCATGTGCCCCAGCGCGAGTTCCTCCCGGATGTAACTGCTGCTGATCTCCTTGCCCTGGTATCTTTCCTTTGAAAGAACCTCGACCAGAAACCCGTACTTCTCTCCCATCTGCTTCATCACTTCAGAATTTCCCGCCCGGTCTTTCCCGAAATGAAAGTCTGTCCCCATGACAACCGCAGACACATGAAGTCTTTCCAGCAGAATTTCGCGGACAAAATCCTCCGGCTCCATGGCGCGGATTTTTTCGGTAAATCTGCATTCAAACAGAAGGTCCACATCCAGTTCTCTGAGGACCTCTTTTCGCTCCTCATTGGTCATCAGCATCTTCGGGCGGCGTGCCCCCATACATACCTGAGGCGAAACCTGAAAGGTAAAAACAGCTGTCCTCCAGCCGTGTTCTCGCGCAATTTCCTTCACCCGGGCGATCAGCTTCCTGTGACCCTTATGCACTCCGTCAAATTTTCCCAATGTTACGACACAAGGATCCGTACCGTTATATTCATCAAGCTCCTGTATGTATTCCAACGCTGAATCTCCTCATATAGTCTCTCTGCCTTCGTCGTCCGGATCAAAAAACATTCTGACCGGCTTCAATACCCCGCCCGGCGCATCCGATTCATAGATTCCGACAAAGACACCTGACGAGTCAAAAAGCTTCACCTGCCACTTTTTTGTTTCGAAATGTTCGATGCTCTTTCCGACCGGATACCCTCCACTTGGGATCCGGTTTCCGTTATGCGCGAGGCGGTCCGCCTCCGAAAAAATACGAACTTCGGGCAAATCGAACAAACGATGGACCGGAATCAGGATATCACACAGCCTTCCTTCTCCCACCATACGTTCGATCTCAGACAAGCGGAGAGAATCCTCGATGCCGAATGCTCCCACGCGGGTACGCCTGAGGGCTTCCATACATCCTCCACATCCGAGCTTTTCACCAATATCATGGCAGAGCGTCCGAATATACGTGCCCTTTGAACAGGTGACACGAATCACCGCTCTCGGAATCCGGCAGGACAGCAGCCGGATTTCATAGAAGTGAACCGGGCGCGCCTTCCTCTCCACCGTTTTTCCCTCTCGCGCAAGCTCATACAGCTTTTTACCGTTTACCTTCAACGCAGAATACATCGGAGGGACCTGCATCTGTATGCCCTCGAAGGATTTCAGGCACTCTTCCAGATCCGCCTCCCCGCATGTCACCTCGCGCTCGGACAGAACCGTCCCGCTGATATCCTGCGTGTCTGTATCCTTTCCGAGCAGAAGCACTGCCTCATATGTCTTCGTCTCCTCGGTCAAAAATTCGACCAGACCGGTCGCCTTTCCCACACACACCGGGAGAACACCCTCTGCGTCCGGATCCAGCGTGCCTGTGTGTCCGATTTTTCTCTGATGCAGGATTCCTCTGAGCTTCGCAACGACATCAAAGGAGGTATAGCCTTTCTCCTTGTATACGTTAATGACTCCGTTTTTCATCTTTCTCCCTGTTATGGCTTTCCCGGTGTCCCAGCCTAATCAATCAGACGAGTTCTTTTTCCAGATATAAGGTAAGATTGTTGACGACGTCGTAACAGGATCCCTGCATCGTAACGCCGGCCGCGCGCGCGTGTCCGCCGCCTCCGTACATCTGTGCAACGACGCTCACATCCACCTTGTCAACGGAGCGCAGGGAAACCTTCCATGTTCCGGTTTCCAGCTCGTACATAAAGATGGAGACCTCTACTCCCGCCGTATTTCTCATCTGGCTTACGATACCGTCCATATCCGCCGGCGTCGCATTGTAGAACTCCATATCTCTCCGTCGAATACAGGAGACGATCAGTTTGCCGTCAAACATCAGAAAGCTTTCCAGCAGTGCCCTGCCGAGAAGCTGATTCTGAATAAAGGTCTTCTGATAATAGGTGCTGTCCACAATTCTGCTGAACGGAATGCCTTTCTCCATCAGAGACGCCGCGATCTGCATCGTCCGGGGCGAAGTACAGGAATACTGGAACACTCCCGTGTCGTGAACAATCCCCATGTACAGCGCTTCCGCACACTTTTCTCCTATTTTGTCGGGTTCCAGAAAATTCCAGACGACCTCACAGGTGGAGCTGAGATCCGGATAATTAAACAGCCAGGTATAATGATCCCGGTTTGTTTTGTGGTGATCCAGACAAAGAATACGATCCGCGGTCTCAAGCAGCGATCCGGCCACGCCAATCCTGTCATGACTGCTGATATCCAGAAGAATCAGCAGATCATAATGCGTTGCGGAGCACACCTGTTTTGCCTTGTCCAGATCCTCGATCATATAGAAGGAATCCCGGGGTTTCTCCAGGTATACCTCTGCGTTGATCTCCGGAAAATTGTCCCGAAGATACCGATACATACCCATGCACGATCCGACACAGTCGCCATCAGGGTTGACGTGCCCCGCGATTGCGACCGTTTTTACATCCCTTAAAAATTCATCAATTTTCCTCTGCATGCTTTCCTCTTCGATCCTGTTCCATGACCTCATCAATCCGTTTGGACATCTGAACGCCATATTCAATAGATTCGTCGAGCTTGAAATGAAGTTCGGGCGTATTTCTCAAGTTCAGATTCACGGCGAGCATGTGGCGGATGAACCCGGAGGAGCTTTTCAGCCCTTCCATGGTATCCTCCTTCGCCTTCTCGTCACCGAGAACGCTGATCATTACCTTACAGGTCTTCAGATCTGTCGCAACGATTGCCTCCGTAACGGAAACAACCGGCGCGATCCGCGGATCCTTCACCTCATTGCGGATGATATTGCTCAGCTCTTCCTTTACCGATTCGTTAATTCTAATATTCTTGACACTGTTTTTTCTCAACGCGGCACCTCAACCATTGCATATGCCTCAACCTGGTCTCCTTCATTGACCTCATTGAAGCCGTCAAATACCAGACCGCACTCGTAGCCGGCCTTGACCTCCTTGACATCATCCTTGAAGCGTTTCAGGCTTCCGAGGTCTCCCTCGAAGATCTGCTTGCCGCCACGGCTGATGCGAACCTTGCAGCCTCTCTGTACCACTCCGTCCAGAACATAGCTTCCCGCGATGGTTCCCACTCCGGACGCCTTGAAGAGCTGACGTACCTCGGCATGACCGATGACCTTTTCCTCATAAATCGGCTCCAGCATTCCCTTCATGGCAGCTTCTATATCATCAATTGCCTGATAGATTACCTTGTACAGGCGAACGTCAACCTTTTCCTGATCCGCCAACGCCTTGGCATTCGCGTCCGGACGAACGTTGAATCCGATCACAATCGCATTGGATGCCGCGGCAAGCGTGACATCAGACTCATTGATCGCGCCGACGCCCGCATGGATGATCTTTACGATAACCTCATCATTGGAAAGCTTGAGCAGCGACTGGCGGATTGCCTCCACCGATCCCTGTACATCTGCCTTGATGACGAGCTCCAGCTCCTTGACCGAGCCGTCCTGGATCTGACTGAACAGATCATCCAGAGACATTCTGGACTTGGTCTCTTCCAGAAGCTGATTCTTGTGCTCTGCCGTAAAGGTGGCTGCAAAATTCTTCGCCTCTTTATCGGTTTCCATGGCTACCAGAGTTTCCCCTGCATCCGGAACGCCGTCAAGTCCCTGTACCTCTACCGGAGTGGACGGACCCGCCGTTTTCACCCGCTTGCCGTTCTCATCCGTCATGGCGCGAACCTTTCCGGAGCTTGCGCCGCAAGCAATGTAATCGCCGACATGAAGGGTTCCCTTCTGAACAAGGAGGTTTGCAACAGGTCCCTTGCCTTTATCCAGCTTTGCCTCCAGGACAAGTCCTCTCGCGAGACGGTCCGGATTTGCCTTCAGCTCCATGATGTCCGCCGTAAGCAGAATCGTCTCCAGAAGATCGTCAAGTCCTTTTCCAGTCTTTGCGGAAACCTCAACCATCTCCGTCTGACCGCCCCAGTCGCTTGCAATCAGCCCGTACTCTGTGAGCTCCTGCTTTACACGATCTACATTTGCGCCCGGCTTGTCGATCTTGTTTATCGCGACGATTATTTCTACACCGGCAGCCTTCGCGTGATTGATGGCCTCGATGGTCTGCGGCATAACGCCGTCATCCGCCGCTACGACAAGAACAGCGATATCGGTAGACTGCGCCCCGCGAAGCCGCATCGCCGTGAAGGCCTCATGACCCGGCGTATCCAGGAAAGTGATTTTCTTATTATTGATATTGACCACATATGCGCCGATGTTCTGTGTGATTCCTCCTGCTTCCTTGGAGGTTACATGCGCATGACGGATCGCGTCGAGAAGCGATGTCTTACCGTGATCGACATGACCCATTACACAGACTACCGGAGGACGGGAAACCATCTTGCTTTCATCTTCTTCATCCTCCTTGAGCATCTCGGCAATCACATCGACCTTTTCTTCCGGCTCACAGAGAATATCGTATGTCATCGCAATCTCTTCTGCCTTATCGTAATCGACCTCCTGATTTACGGTGTACATCTCACCCTTCATGAAGAGATCCTTTACGATAACCGAAGGCTGCATTTTCATCTTCTCCGCAAGCTCGCGGATGGTAACCTTCTCCGGAATCTTGATTTCTGTCACCTTTTCTTCTTTCTTGTCCTCTTTCTTATGCACCGGTCTCTGCAGCGCCTTTGGAATCAGATGCCGGTTGTTGCGCCCGCTGCCTCTGTCGCTGGTATACTTGTTCCCGCGAAGATCGCTCTTGTTCTTATCCTTATCCTTATTGTGACCTGCACCATCTCTCGACGGCTTCTTCAGCCCCATATCCATTGCCGCGCCCTGACCGGCCTTGTGATCGCCATGCTGGCCTCTGGAATGGCTCTGGAAGCGATTTCCTTCATCCGCATCCTTGCCTCCGAATCCCGGACGGCCGCCTCCGAATCCCGGACGGTTTCCACCAAAGCCCGGACGGCCTGCCCCGAATCCCGGTCGACTGTTGCGGTCCCCAAACGGTTTTCTTCCCTGTCCGTTTCCATTTCGATCGCCAAAACTTCTGCCCTGACCACTTCCATTCCGGTCGCCGTAGCTTCTGCCCTGACCATTGCCGTTCCGATCGCCGTAGCTTCTGCCCTGGCCATTTCCGTTCCGGTCGCCGTAGCTTCTGCCCTGGCCGTTTCCGTTCCGGTCGCCGTAGCTTCTGCCCTGACCGCTTCCGTTCCGGTCGCCGTAGCTTCTGCCCTGACCGCTTCCGTTCCGGTCGCCGTAGCTTCTGCCCTGACCGCTTCCGTT
>Ga0256406_1000943_pt1 | contig 49176 bp, 50 predicted proteins | sample RumenRJG_03DNA_FD_185986 | JGI IMG/M metagenome (GOLD analysis project Ga0256406, IMG submission 185986) | Bovine rumen microbial communities from Lethbridge, Alberta, Canada - RJG_03 | ecosystem: Host-associated > Mammals > Digestive system > Stomach > Rumen | place: Canada: Alberta | collected... | reverse complement strand
CGATGTCCGGGATCAGGGAAAAATCCTGTCCCTTATAGCTGACCCGAAAGCGCGTATCAGCGATATCATCCTTCTTGATATCACCCCATGCCTTGAGATCCGTCTTCCACGGCGTCCCAAACGGAGGTTATCATTACCTCTAAAGTGTGTAATTCATATCATGCACTGTGTAAATAGCTCAAAAACCCTGTAAATACAATGGTTTGCGAAAGCGTCACATCCTAAAGTCCAGCATAACTGCAAAAACCCGATTTTACTCACCAAGTCCCCCTTTCGTGAAGTATTATAGCACATATGTGCTCAGATATCAATAAATTATATTTGTGTATTTTCCGTTGCTTTTTCGGACATATTATGATATATTATCAATAGAACAGATTTGTGTAAATTTCAGGAGGTTTTTCCGTGATTATATATAGCGAAGAAAAGAACGCGCAGCAATCAGTGTTTATAAAGCGCATTGTGAACGAAGATGGCGTCGTTGTGAACGAGCGATGTGTATCCATACCATTGTATCAAATGGAGAATGATGGGTTCTTATATTTCGTTCTGTACGATGACTATATGAAGCCAATTAGCAAGGCATATGAATACTTAAATTATGAACTGCGCGAAAGCCCTTTGACGAGCAGAAGTAAAGCAGCGTTCGCATTAAGGCTGTTGTACTGTTTCCTGTCTCTGTCTGGCTACAAAGAAGATAGACTTGATGACAAGAGCATTAAAGAACTGCTCTTCTTTCTGCGTGGTATCAACAGTAACCCAGCAGAATACTCAATGAGAACACAGCGAAGTGCCAACACAGTAAACGGCTACCTGTCTGTTTATAGAAGTTACTTTGGCAGCCAGCACATTAAATGTGATGCTTTATTTAAGTCTCACGCTGTCTCTACTGAACACATCGTTGAAGGCAGCTATAGCTCTTCAGTAGAGAGAAAAAGGTATGACAACAACGTTCGTACAAACAAGGTGAATCAGGACTCTGTTCCTAAATACATCGGTCCTGACGAATTCAAGCGACTTTACAAACTTGCTATTGACAATAAAGATAAAACTGCAAAACTGCTGATGCATTTGATGTACGGATATGGATTACGCCTCGGTGAATGTCTTGGAATTACGATGGAAGATATTCAAGAAACACATGATAACGGCACATTAGTCCCTGTCATTTATCTCCGAAACAGGATGACAGACAAACGATTTCAATTCTGCAAAGGGCTTATGCATGTAGTGGACGAACGACAGTACTCATCTCATGATTATCAAACATCCAAATGGAAAATAATCATTACATATGGCTTATACGAAGAACTTCTCGAATACATCGAAGAAACGCATGCAAATGCTATTGACAAGTATCCAGATAACTATAGTGCAGGGATGGCTGATATTGTTTCTGTAAGGAATAAGCCTGATTCCAATCATTATGTATTTCTGAACAGATACGGAAAAGTACTGAGCGACCAGACATGGAACAACTCTCTTAGGAAATACTTCGCAGATGCAGATATTCAGGTCGATTATGATATTCGAGATAACAACCTTAGCCATCGTTTCAGGCACGGCTTTGCCATGTTCCATGCGAAGTTTTCGGAACATCCAGTCGATGCCTTGGCTCTTGCTAAGATGATGCGTCATAAGAGCCTATCATCAACGATGGTTTATTACAACCCGACTCCTGAAGACGAGTTGCAGATTAAAACAGATTTTCAGGAGGAACTTTATTCAATGATACCAGAACTTAAGGAGGGATATACAGATGGAGATAACTGATTACACAGACCCTCGAATGAAATCTGCTATGGACGATATAACTGACCACTATTCTGTCAGCCAAAATACAAAGGGAGTCAGATTATTTAAGAGTAAGTATGCAAATCGCACAGTGGATTCGGTCTCATGGCTTGAAGCGTGTAAGGACGCATACGCCTTTGGATGTCCGAAATATACATTTGTATTTATTCTTGTGATGCTTGAGCATGGGTACTACCAAAACGATTACTCGGCGGAACTGTATCATCTTTTGCCAAGTTTCCGTATGATTGCAGCCGCAGGCGGATATAACATAGAGCTGGTTGTTTGCGGAGAAGATATCAGCAGGCTGATTATTTATACGCATACTTCAAGGGACAGTAAGTTCGGATATGCCCTGTGCAATGGAAATAATCCATTCGTTAAAAACCTATTAGTCGAATTTATGTCCGCTGAACGCCATTATAACAGATGGCACAATCGGGCCGTTCTTGAAGAGTTTATACCGAGTCTCGGAAGATATGAGCCTGTTATCAAAGATTATACAGGTTTCAATGGTTCTGTATTCTGGGAGCAAATAGATTATTACAAGCATCATTTTAAGGACGATACCAACAATCTTCGCTTTGCCCTACATGGCGTTGTACACTTCTATAGATGGCTTGTAAACAAATATGATACATATGACTTCTTCGGACATGATTTCAACATGACAAAGCAGTTACTGTTCAACAGCGGTCTGCTTGAAATTGTCCAGAACGATTACTATGTTACAACTTATGACCCGATGAACGATGTTGGCGACCGCGCAAAAGTCTGCTTTATTCTCAGAGGAATGAATGATTTATCAACGAGGATAACTAAGGAGGACTTCTTCTCAGTAGATATTTCCCGCATCAGTTCTTCCTTCTACAGGAAAGCTGTTCTGAAATATATTCTGAATTCCACCAACATCACTATCGTCACATGGTCTGGACAAACGAATTATTTATGCGATGGATTAGCCTTCCTTTTACGGATGAAGGAACAAAAGGGCTATCCAAATTCGTCTGAAAGGTATTTAACCAATCAAGAGGCAGTTCTTATCAAGAATTACTTTGTTGATGAAAAGCTACAGATATCGACACTTAACAACAAGATTGGTTCAATGCGTAGATTCTTCCAGTGGTGTAAGGACAATGCCATTTTAGACTTTGATGACATGTTCTTTGAATACCTTAAGCAGTACGAGGAACCAGCGAAAACAAAAGGAAGCGCCGTATCAGACAAAAGCCTCGCTCTTTTGAACCAGTACATCGTGGAAGATAGCAAAACGAATTCTGATGCAAGACTGGCATACGCGATATTTCATCTGGCAATTCAGACAGAATTCAGAATCAATCAGATTTGTCATCTCCAAATAGATTGTGTTCAGCCATCATTGAAGCCAAATCAGTACTATGTGTACACGAACTCCAAGACATCTCACGGAGGGAAGAACAAGTATGTTATTACAGGGATGACCTATCATATCCTGATGAATATTATCGAGGACACAGAGTCTGTACGGGCAGAATGCAACATAGAAAGCCTGAAAGATTATATATTCCTTAAGAAGACCGCATCCAATGGAACCATGTTGTTTGGACCTGCTCAATTCAGACATTACATGAAAACAGCGTGCAAGGCACTTGGATTTTCAGAAACATATACAGCCGCAAACCTTAGAGATACACACATGACCAAGGCTTTTGAGCACATCCTCCGAAACGGAAAGAGCGACCTTGAAATGGGTGTATTATCGAAACATAAGCACTTAGACACTACAAAGAATCACTACATTGAAATGGAACTGTCCAAGATGCTTGAAGCCACATACGGCATTACAATCGGGACGGAACTTATTGACGCGGATGAAAAAATCGTAGATACGATTCCAGAATCCGCATCAGGAACAGATTCTGATGTCGAGAACGGCTGTGGTAAATGTATTGCAGAGAAATGTTTATCCACATCATCACTCCCGTGCATGGCCTGTAAATACTTTATTACTACCGTAGCGCACGAGAAACACTTCATCAAATCTATTGAAAATGTAGACAGGCTGATTACACATACAACAAATGCTCATGACAAAGAAGATTTGGTTACAGTCAAGCAGTTGTATGTCCTGTACTTAAAAGCAATATATAAGAAAAAGGAGGAATACAAGGCATGATTGAAGGAAATCTGGCATACGATTATGTCGATGCAATTCCTTGGAGTAAGAACCCTGCGTTTGCCTTCTCCAACGACACAGAAGCATATATGGAAGCATTTCGTAATGCAGTGGATAAAGTCCCGATAAAAGGGGCACAGATTTCATTTTCTGATAATACCTGGGACTTCAATCCGTACTTTGACGGCATTAACAACGCATCCTATAAGATTATCTTTGAAGATTGCCCCGCAGAACTTCTGGATTATTCCAAGTTCTTCATCTTGTTCAAGATAATGGGCAAAACTAAGATATCGACTGCGAATGTTCGATATACGACAGCCATGAGCATTATTAAGGCTATCTTTGACAATACCCGTCATACATCCATTCATGTCGTTACGACAGATGACATCAAAAAGGAAATAGACAGTCGAAATCTGTATTCATCCACAAAGCACAATGCCTATGAGGGAATCTATCAGTATTACTACTTCCTCAAGAACAATTATAAGCTGGACTTACCAGTTGATATCGAAGAGTTGAAGAAACTTGGAATCGCAGCAAAAGTCGCCGACAAACAGGACGACACCAAGTTCCCAGACATTCCAGCCGAGTTTTTCAACAAGATTTTTACTACAGCGGTTCGTATCATGCGAGATAAGAAAGCGGAATACAATCGGAGAGCCACCGCATGTGCTATCATTATGCTTTCTGAACTTGGGCTTCGCATTGCGGACCTTATGGCTGTACGGACAGACTCCATTCATAGTAAAAAATTGGCAAATGGTGTTCCCGTAAATTACATCCACTATATAGCGAGAAAGCCAAGCAAGCCACATTCTCCCGCTTTAGAGTTTGATATGTACTGTGATGCGTATTGCACAGAAGCTTTTAACACGCTGCTGAAAATCAGGAAGCAGTGCGCTTTTAAGGACGAACCCTATCTTTATGTTCTTGATGCAGTGGCACGCAGCAAAAATGATTATCCTATTCCAAATCACAGATTTAACGCAGAACTGAAACACTTCTTGTTTAATGAATTGTATGATACCTGCTTGCAGGATTGGGACGGCATCAAGAAGTCAAAGTATGTGTTCACGAACCCTGATACTAAACAGCTCGACAGTGTCCAAATCTCTGTTCCTGATACAAGGCAGTTCCGTGTTCATTGCTGCACCAGACTTTATGAACAGGGCGTTCCTCTTGTCTATATTCAGAGATATATGAGCCATTTGTCTGAATACATGCTGGGCTATTATGTTCGCCCAAAAGACACTTATCAGGAAAACATTGCATATTCCGAAAAAGTTATTAAAGAGATAGCTGGCGATGATATTACACCAATCGGTATTCTTGGGAACGACATTAAGGAAAATATCCAGAAATTCATAGCAGATAACAACTTCAATGTTCAGACGGATATAGATGCCATCATGAAGGCTCTTGGAGATAAAGTTATCATCAGAGGTAAAACAGGCGGAGTCTGCATCAAAACATCTCTCATGCCATGTGCTCAGGATGCAAGAACCAATGAGATGATGTGTGCCTATAACATCTGCCCCAACCTGTTCCATTTTTATTACATGGCTGATATTTCCTATCTTAACTTTATGACCATGCAGGAAACTTATGCTGCAAATAAAGCGAACGGGCAGACAAAAGCAGCGCAAAAGGAACTCCATAAAATAAAGGATGTCTTACGGAGACGGCTTATTCCTGAGTTGGATGAGTTAGATAACGAAATTTCTCGTAAAGGAACAGATGTGATACTTGCCGACTATCCAAGTCTGCGAGATATCGTAGATAATCGTAACTCCGTCAGAAAGGAGATAGAACAATGGATGACGAAAGAATGAAGCGTATAGAAACGTTTTTGGCGACACACAATGCCAGCGCTGAAACATTATCGAAAGCGCGTATGAAACAGCTGGAAAAAGTAGATGAGGCTATTCAGAAAAGACTCGAAGCCGCAGCACAGGCAAGAGAAACATTGAAAGCATCTTCAATCAATGTATCTGTGATTTCATCAGATACTGGCATATCACGAAAAACCTTCTACAACAACGACCTTTTAAGGTTGTATGTAGAATACTATGCCACCGACGAAGAGAAGGCGTTGGCTATTGTAGAATCAGACAAGCTCAAGGAGAAAAACGCCGAATTAACCCAGCAAATTCAGGGTTTTGTTCTGCGGGATATTACATCTGAAAATCTCAGGCATGAGAACATGATGCTTCAGAATGAAGTGTATAACCTACAGAAACGGAATGATGCCCTTGAAACTCAGTGTGAACAGCTTCAGGCAGAGAATGCAGAACTGCGGAAACAGATGCCTGCAAGAATCATAGATTTTAACCCAATGAGGTCATAACCAATGGCAACAGCATTAAACCTTACTCAAGACCAACAGATGGCGTTAAACGCTGTAAACAGCGGAAGAAATGTCTTTATCACAGGCGGAGCAGGAACGGGCAAGTCCTACCTGCTTCGTGCCATCGTTTACTCTCTGATGCAGGGTGGGAAGAATGTCCTTGTTTGCGCCCCGACAGGCATTGCCGCAGCAAATGTCGGCGGGATGACCATCCATACAACATTCAACTTCAATTCCAGTGCCTTGATTTCACCAAAGCGAAAGAAGTCAATTCAGCGTGTGACACCACCTGTCAAAGGAGCCGATGTCATTATTATTGACGAAATCAGCATGTGCCGATTGGATGTATTCGAAGCGGTCGTCTCCTCAATCACGAAGGCTGAATCCGTCTCGGGTATTCACAAGCAGATTATCGTCATGGGAGACTTCTATCAGCTTCCGCCTGTCATTGACGGCGGACAGTTTGACCGACAGATTCTGACTGATTATTACGGTCCATCCCTTGGTCATGGCTATGCATTCCAGACATCCGCATGGAACGATTGCCACTTTCTCCCTGTTGTACTGACGCAGATTGTAAGGCAGTCTGACCCTGCTTTTGCATACAACCTGAACCTTCTTCGGGTCGGGGATGCTCGCTGTATTCCGTACTTCAACACACAGTCATCTCCGTTGGAGATTCCAGGAGCAGTCGGTATCTATGCCTTCAATGCCAACGTAAGCGCCGTTAATGATGCCTGTATCGCGGCATTGTCTGGGCAGGAATACGAGAACCATACTGTTTTGTACGGAAGCATCACAGAAAGCGACCTGCGTGTTCTTCCTGAGCCTCTGAAACTGAAAGTCGGCGCTCGTGTTATGATGACCGCAAATGACCTTCCAGACCCATATAACAGGTTCATTTCATCGGTCAATACACGGCAGTATTATAACGGTACGGTTGGCACAGTAACGGATATTCAAGCCGATGCCAAGGGACAAATCACTTATGCCAGAGTTGATACAGGCTCTGCTCAGTTCTATGTTTATCCTGAAGACTTTCAGCTGTTTGCCTATCATTATGACTCCGTGAAAAAGACTTTGTCCCGTATCAACGTCGGCGGATACAGGCAGTTCCCGATGAAACTGGCCTATGCGGTCACGATGCATAAAGGTCAAGGACAAACCGTTGATGCAGCAAATGTCGCTCCGTATTGCACGAACCCTGGCCAATGCTATGTCGCTCTGTCCCGTGTCAGAGACATCAGAAGGATGCATCTGCTTCAGCCTTTGGATGCCAGCATGATATATGTGGACCCAGTTGTTCAGGCATTCTATGCCAATCTGAAGGATAATCCACCTGTTCCTGTGGTTCCAGTTACGCCAACTGCAAAGAAGCCAGGCAAGAAATCCAACAGGCCCACGGGTGACAAGACCATGCGGATTCCGAATGAACTGGTTCCGCTGATGCAGACGGCAATAGACAAGCTCTACAACAACCCTGCAAGCGGCACCGTAGACATCAATGAAATTCAGAAGTTCATAGGCGAAGCGGGAAAACTACTGTAAACAAAGAACCCACGGCATTAACGCTGTGGGTTCCTGCATTTACTAAGGTCAGAACAAGGTTCTATCCTCCTTCGGACGTTTGAAATATTCTTCAAAATAATGCTGTAAGATTTTTTCAACAGCAATTGTCTTCGTCATCCCTGACTCATCACAGAATTGTTCCAACTGCTCATGTATTTCGCGATCCAGCTTGATGTTCAAGATTTTCGCGTCTTTCTTTGTCCTTGACATAGCGGTATCTCCTTAATCGTCGCTGTACTTCTTGAAGTTTTCAGCCTGCTCCAGGATGTCGTTATACACCTTTTCGTAGATTTCCGGCGGTACCGGAGGATAGCCGTGTTTTGCGAGAATCATAATGATATCGGCCTGCATCATCGCTTTGATCTGCATGCTGTTCGCCCAGTCGGAATACTTCTCCTTGTCCCGAAGAGCAGCGCGAATCTCCTTGGCAAGCTCGATATTCTTGTCGTCCGGGTATTCAAACTGGAACTTCTCGGCAACGGCAACCAGAATGTCATAGAACGCCTTCTCTTCGTAATCAATGCCCATAGCGCTGAAACTGTTTTCTTCGTTCTTCAGCTGGTTCAGAAGATCCAGGAGTTGGTCTGCCACATTGTCCAGAATGCTCTTGATGTAGTCCGCATCGGTCATACGGTTGTTGTAATCGTCGATGATGCTCTGCAGGCGCTCTTCAAAGGACAGTGCCTTGATCTTATTGACCTTCTTAAACTCCTTGACCTTCTTCTTCAGAAGCTGGGTCAGAATTTTTATCTTCGTGTTCGGCAGCTTGATGCGGCTGATGCGCTCCAGATAATCCTCGCTGAAGAGGTCAACAGCCTCTGCATCCACATCCGTATCAGTAGAAAATACCTCTTCAACACCCTCCGACTGGATGGCGCCTTCGAGCATCGCCCTGACATGGGCGTTCATGGTGTCCGTATCCGGAGCATCGCCCTTGATCAGCTTGAACACGATGGATCTGACGGCCTTATAGTAGTGGATAAGGTCAAGCTCGTACTTCGTGAAGTCCTTGCTGCTGTTACACAGGTTGAAAGCCTTAGAAAGACGCAGGACATTGGACATGAAACGCTGTTCCAGTTCCTTTGTCTGCTGTACAAACTCCGCAGCGGCATTCAGAGCCTCCAGTTTTTCACTCGGAGTGCCGGTAAAATATTTGGTCTTGTCAAAGCCGTGCATCATCGCATCCAGAACTTCCAGCTGGTTGCGTACGACACGGATTGCAGCCTGTACGCTGTCTTCGTCGAACTTATCTTCCTCGAAGTCCGTATATGTACGCAGTGCTGCAAGCAGACCAAGCTTGATGCCGATAAAGTCCACAATGAGACCGCTGTCCTTGCCGGCATAAGAGCGGTTTACGCGAGATACTGTCTGTATGATGGTATGGCTCTGCGTGATCGGCTTGTCGATGTAAATCGTGTCAAGGAACGGTACATCGAAGCCGGTGAGCCATAAATCCACCACAATGGCAATCTTGAAGTTGCTGTGCACGTTCTTGAACTGAACAGCCGCAGTTTTGCGCACAGAGTCGTTGCCAAGCAGGTCGTACATTTCCTGCGGGTCATCCTTTGACCGGGTGGCAACGAACTGACACATCGGCATCGGAATAAGTTCTTTCTTATCTTTTTCGGTCAGCTCCACGCCGTCCGGAGCCACTTTCAGCTCAAACCATTCCGGGCGCTTCTCTTTCAGGATATTGTAGAACTTGAAGGCAATCGGACGGTTCAGACAGACGAACATGCACTTGCCCGCAACCGTAGCGCCTTCCCGCACACGGGTCTCATAATGGTCGATGAAGTAATCCGCCACGGAGTTCAGCACATCGTCATCACCAACGATGGCAGCCATGTTCGTAACGGCTTTTTTGCTGGCTTCGATCTGATATTCGTTGCTTCCCGCATCCAGGCACTGCTTGTAATACTTTTCAATTTCCTGAACCTTGTTGTCGTCCAGTGTGGCACGAGCCGGTCTGCCGTCGTAGACAAGGCGGACAGTGATGCCGTCCTTCACGGCGTCGGTCATGTTGTACTGGTCGATGACAGGACCGAAAACGTCCATTGTGGCATCAACAGGAGTGCCGGTAAAGCCGATGTATGTGGCACTCGGAAGCGCGGTATGCAGGAACTTAGCAAAGCCGTACCGTTTCAGAACCTCGTCAGACTTCACAACAAGCCTCATATCAAGGTTGTTGCTTGTCCTGTGTGCTTCATCAGAGATGCAAATGATGTTCGGACGGGTACTGAGTTCACCGAATTCGTCAGCGAACTTTTGAATGGTTGTCAGATACACGCCGCCGCTTGCTGTCTTTCGGAGCAGTTCCTTCAGTTGTTCCCGACTCTCCATCTCAACGATCTGTTCATCCCCGATGAACCTCTTGGAGTTGAGGACCTGCGTGGAAAGCTGGTCATCCAGATCGGAACGGTCTGTGATGAGCAGTATCGTCGGAGAGTGCAGGCTGGTCTCATGCATGATAAGACGCGACAGGAAAATCATCGTTAAACTCTTGCCACAGCCTGTCGTTCCGAAATACGTACCGCCCTTTCCGTCGCCCTTTGGCTTCTGATGATGCAGCACATTTGCAAGCAGTTTCCTTGCGGCAAAATACTGCGGGTAACTGGCGACGACCTTCAGATGCTTCCCATTGTCTGTATCTGGGAAGTAAATAAAGTTATGGATGAAATCATACAGCCGTTCCTTGCGGAAAAGCCCATGGATCATGGTGTCCAGCGTACTGATTCCGTCTGCCGGACGGTCGTTCATCTCAACACGACGCCACGAGTAGAAGAACTCGTAATCGGCAAAGATGGAACCCGCTTTCGTGTTTACGCCGTCGGAGATAACCGCAAAGCAGTTGTACTTGAATAGCTCCGGGATGTCCCGAAGATACCGTGTCGTTATCTGGATGTATGCGTCATGAATGGTCGTGTCTTCCTTGATGGCAGACTTGAACTCCATGACGACAACAGGCATACCGTTCAGATACACGATGGCATCCGGACGGCGTGTCGCAGTCGGTCCCTTCACGGTCATCTGGTTGACGATGCGGACGATGTTTTTGTTATCCACACGGTCGAAGTCAATCAGGCGGAGGTGGAAATCTTTTTTGCTGCGGTCTTCACGCACGAATGTCTCACCCTCCACCATACGCAGGAACATAGCCTTATTGGCGCTGTAAACTGGCACAGGAGATGCGTAACGTATCGACCTGATAACCGTGTCGACCTCGGAGTCCGTGATGCCTTCCGGAGAATATTTCTCCTTCAGGAAGGCTTTCAGGTCTTCCTCGATCAGAACGTCCGTGAGTTCGCGGTGCAGGTCATCGCCTGCGGTGTAGCGGTAATCCTCCGCCTTGAATTTGTCTATGATGGCCTGTTCGAGAACGGCCTCTGTGAAAATAGCTTGCATAGACATCACGCTCCTTTTGCGATATTACTTACAGAAAGAACCATTAGCCTTTGTAATATATCAATTTCTTTCTTATTAACGGCCTGTAATGACTGAATTTTATTGGCAAGAGATAAGAATTCCTCCTTTTTCTCCTTTGTTAATACAGGCACAGGATATTGCATGATATGTGACTTGTCGCCTCGGGGCATCTTAGTTCCTTTAGCGCCACTCATCACATAGTCAAAAAATTTATTTTGATAAAGAACTGCATTTACTAAACATGCGTCTTTGGAATCATGAGCCCTGAAGCAAAGAACATCCGCATTACAGCCTCCTGAAACAGTTGCAAACCAAATTTTCTTAAAATATGGTCTAATATTTGATATCAAAGTATCTTCTGCTTGGAAGCATGTGACCCTTGTATCATCTTCAGTCTCACCAAATCCAACAATCCCTTGCTTATTTTGAAGCAAATTCTCCGTAGACAAATAGTTTTGTTCATGAAGCCTTCCAAAGTCTTCCTTGTCAGTCACATAATCGCATAACGTTGATAACGGAGCAAACGATGTCACATCAGATACAATGCGTTCAAATTGTGCATTAAGATAACTATACAGTTTCTCATTCATCTTCCGCAGCAACTCAATCCTGTCCGTAATGACCTGATAGTCATGGACGATCTTGCGCTGCTCGGGAAGGGAAGGGATGGGAAGCTCTACACCGCACATGCTGTCCCAGTCGAATACCTCTCTGGCACTTCCGTTCGACATGAAACGAGCATAGCGGTCAAACTCTGGGCGCATGAACCAAAGCATCAGATATTCAGGGAGCAACTGATCTTCGTCAACGATTTCAAAGACTGTACAAATGCTGCTGACAATGATTTTCTCTCCCATTGTATTCAGGGATATAGCAATTTTGTCGCCACGCCGGGATGTATCGGGAATATATGCAAATTGCCTCGGTGCAACGACCTTATAGCTGTCAAAGGTGACACCTACTAGATTGGCATGGGTCACTATGAAGTCTTTGGTGACGGATATCCCGTAGAGATTGTCTTCGCCAAGAGATCCGTCGCTATTTCTTTCATCGATCGGACGAATATACTCACCCAGCTTTTTATAATTCGATCTCATAGCCCAGTCCTTTCATCACTTCCAGAAGGTCCTGTCTGGACTGCTGTTCCTGAACAAGCAATTCCTTCAGCTCGCCCTGAAGCTGAGACATCTTTTCCTCATAGCCGACGGACTCATCACGGTTTACAAACTCGATGTAGCGACTGGGAACAAGACTGTAATCCTTCTCGACGATTTCGGCTTTCTTGGCAGCATAGCAGAATTCCGGGATATCCTCATACGGTGTCTCATAGCCCTCAAAACGCCATGATTTGAACCGATCTACGATGATGGCGCGGTCTTCCTCAGTGAATTCGATGTATTTCTTCTCATACGGATGACCCATCTGCCGCAGGTCCATGAACAGGATTTCTCCTGTACGGTCACGGTATGTCACATCTCCTTCCGGGCGCTTTTCCACACGAGACTTCTTGTTACGGTTCAGAAGCCATACGGTCACGGATATGTCAGTCGTATAAAACATTGACCGCGGAAGAATGATAATCGCTTCTACCACATCGTTCTCAATCATCCGCTTCCGGATCTCATACTCATCACCACCAGCAGACAGTGCACCGTTCGCCAGAAGCACGGCCCCCGTTCCGTTCTGTCCGAGCTTGGACAACGTGTTCAGAAGCCAAGCGTAGTTGGCGTTGCTGGTCGGCGGAGTCGGATATCCGTTCCAACGCGGGTCATCGACCAACTGGTTCGGCTCACGCCAGTCCTTCTGATTAAAAGGCGGATTTTCCAGAGCGAAGTCCGCTTTAAGGTCTTTGTGCTGGTCGTTCAGGAATGTGTTCGCCGCCTCTGCACCCAGATTTGCGGAAATACCGCGAATAGCAAGGTTCATCTTTGCCAGACGTCTTGTCGTGTCAGTCAGTTCCTGTCCGTAGATGGAGACGTTCAGGCGATTGCCCTTGTGCTCATCAACGAACCGCATGGACTGCACAAACATACCGCCGGAACCGCAGGCTCCGTCTAACAAGACTCTATCTTTGATACAATGTGCTTTTCCTGAATATGTGCTCCGATGCCCGTAGAAAGCCTTATTCTGCGGGCTTTTCCGCATTTCAAAAGGCACAAACCGGCCTGCGAATCGCGGCTGATATGCCTTTGCTGTCGCTGTACTCATTCCGGCTGTGCCTCCTTTCCGAAACCCCTAAATGGCAATCCTTAAAAAGTATAGGTATCCTTAAATTGTGTAGGAAACCTTAAAAGGTTTAATCCGTGAATTTACCTAAGCAAAAGTCACTACTGTTTTACCTTAAGACCAGCCACAATCTTTTCTCGCTTATCCTGTAGTGTTTCTGTTTCACCAACAATAGCTGTATAAACATAAATCCGAACAGCTGACCAACCTAAAACTTTGCAGCCCCACTGATTAAGTGTCATAACCTCATTGTTAAACTGAACCTTATTCGAATCAATTAGCGTAGCTACAGAAGTGTCTGGCTTCAGTGTTATGTATAGCTGATCCCCTATATGTACTTCATCTGCATCTATCAATTGCTCCATGTTAGGTAGCCTTCCTTCTATGGACTTGACCGTATCTTTTACCAACGTCAAATCCGCATCAGGAATTTTCAGAACGTACTTAACCAAATAATCTATAATATCCTTTTCTCGTTTCTTAATATCCGAATAAGTATGAAATGAACCATACTCCGGCAAATCAATTGCTGTAGTCTGTCTTCCCGAATTCTTATCCTGATAATAAATTCGGAGATTTCCAATTTTATTTAAAACGCTCTTCCTGAAGATGTCATATGGCATTCCGTCGACAATATTGTCTGGAAAATCGTGCCCGGTTTTCAGGACAAGTGTTTCTGCACTACCTTCCTTTTTGCAATAGTAACGGTATGCATCGTCGTCCTTTTTCGGTGTTTGTACAAGCAGGTGATCTAAGCTGAAAGCCTCAGAGAACTTATCTATAAGAACATACGCTTTATCATAGGAAACCTTTCCTTTATGCTGCTCACTCTTATCAATTGACTCAAAAATTGATAGAAGCGCGGTTCCCGTTCGTTTGTTTTCGTAAGCGTCCATAGAGGATAGCCCTATCGATATCTGTTTCTCATCAAAGCCTTTTGAAATCAAGTCATTGGCCAAATACGATAAAACCCGCGCTTTATCAATTCCTTTATTTGCGTAGACATCATTCATGATATTCGAGAACATTGTAATAACATCCTTACTGTCACGGTTACCAATGTTCATAACGATAATCATGTATTTTGTCACTTCTGATACTATGTCTACAACGTCCGCTTTTTGAATCTTGCTCTCTCCAAATTCAACAAGAAGTCTCATAAACAACGGTTTCGGGTGAACATACGATCCTGAGAATACCCTAAAATAAAATTTAAACTGCTTGTTTTTAATGAGGGCATTTGCCTGATCGACTGACGAAAGCATTTTATAATAGCTAACCTTTGAAAGCATATCGTCGATAAGTGCTTTATAGGTGTCACCAAGCGTGTCTTTCTCAAAATACTCCTTTAAGGAATATTCACTCATTGTCTTAAAATTAAGTATTTTTATGTTCTGACGATAAAACGTAATAAAAGCGCGAATATAGGTATACAGGTAATCATACAGATTGTCGTCTGTCTTCTTTATCAGCTCACCCCACTTACCCAAATACTCCTGATACGAATCAGCATTTAGTTTTGAGAAAATGTAAGTCTTTATTAGATCAATGTCATCAAGCCTCTTTCCCTTGCTGTTAATGGATTCAAACATAGAAAAGACCTTATTAACATTGCTTGTACACTCAATAGCAATAAACAGAATTTTATCCAGCAAGTACTGACCATAATCTAAAATCGAGTCAGCTGTATCACCGGGTACTTGCTCACTAATCACATCAAAAATATGAATAAAGTTGCTCATGACGAAACGTTCGGGATTCGTTTGAGCATCGTACGTCTCAGCATACTCTCGAATTTTGCCGGGATGATCAAAGGCATAATCAAACAAGTCTTGGAAGCACTTCTTTTCTATGCTGTTAAGCTCAACGACACTATATTCTTTCTGTGGCTCTCGCCGAGTAACGGCCTTCCACAATGAGTTTTTCAATCCAATGTACGTTGTATCCGTTAACGAAGCCCCTCGCTTTGTTGCAATAGAATAAATTGCAAGCAGAATTAATGCAAAAGTAGTGATCCTTTGCTGGCCGTCTATCACTTCATAAATTACCGCTACTCCATTAGCCTTCTCGTTACTATCGTGGAGAATTAAGTTTCCAGTATAATAACCTTCCTCGCTATCTTTTGAGTTATAGGCATCGAAAATATCATCAAGGAGAGTATCAACGTGATCGCTGTTCCATGAATACGGCCTTTGATAAACCGGCACCTTATATATTTTCTTTTCGAATAACTGATAAAGAGCCCACATATATGGGCTAAGAGTAGGTTTCGGCATCTTAATCGCTCCTTATAATAAATAATTCTTGCGCCCGCCGCGCCTTATTACTTTTCTTTCCTGAACACCAGAATATATTGATGAATCTGATTTGCTACAAAACTAAACGGGTATCCATAAGGATATAGTTTTGTAGATTCATCAGCCCATATTTTCATTCCTTTATAATAGATATTTGGTATTTTGTTTAATTCATTTACTATATCAGCATGAAGCAAGTTGGGCTCCTTCTTACTTGGCTGCAAATCCTTTATAAATAAAACAATATATCCTCGAAATTTTATATATGGTAATGCCAGCTCAACGGATTCCCTCAGCGCTGCCATAAATTGTGAGCGATCCATGTTTCCAAGATCCTTTTTAGAATCAGAAAACGGCGTAGCATTCTTACCATAAACTGCAATGTCCGCTCCCGTTTTTTCCTTGCTCATCATATTCGAATACGGTGGGTCAAACAACAACAGGCTTATCGGATCGCCAGCCGTCAGTTTTTCCATCGCTTCCTTATCTTTTAGTACCGAAATACAATCTCCACAGGCCGTTTCAAATTTTTGCAATGAGAGCTCATCGGCTGCCGCACGGTATGCATCAATGTATTCTTGATTAAGCTCAATTCCAGCCGCACGTCTGCTGCACAACGCTGCGCCAAGAAGAGTTCCTCCTACACCCATGAACGTATCTAAAACAAGCTCATTTTCTTTTGAAAAGAACTGTATAAGGTCTCGCATAAGCTGCGGAGGCTTTGGCGTAGGGTGAATTTTTCTTATATTATGCGCATACGCCTCTTTTCCACTCGTTGGGTAATGCGTAGAAAAGACAGAGTTAATAAAGAACGTCCATTCTCGCCCTGTCATATCGTTCAGATGATTGTCTAAGTGATATTTCCTACCATCACTTAAGATAATACCTTTCTTGCTATTTCCATACACACGAGCATTATCTATATTCTCCGAGACCCATGAAGGAAGGCTTTGAATATCATAATCAGGATAAACCGAGAGGAACGGTTCTGATTCTGCATATAGCTTGCTTTTTACAGGATCAATGTCATCTGTTCGCATTTCGGCTCCTCCCAATCATAATTTGTAATAAGTACCTCAACTGTTTTTGTGCCACGATCTTTAAAATGATAGCTACAATTGGAATACGTTTTATCTATGTAAAGCACATTGTATTTCTTGCTCCACTCAATAAGAGAATCATTTGTCTGCCCTTTGTGAGCGAATACATTTGAAAGTGCAAATAATACACCTTTATCGTTTAGCTTATCCAGCAATTCAAGCAGTGCCCGATCTTCTTCATCTGTCCAGTCTTTAAAACCACGTTTCCCATCATTGTAAGAGCCCGTGGTTATCAAGTATGGAGGATCGCAGTAAACAACATCGCCTACCGAGAGCATAGAGAAATCAAACTCACGGAAATCTCCAGTCGAAAGGATAACCTTCTTTTTTTGCAGTGCATTGCAGAACATTATTAAGTTTCGCTCTATCGAATCATTAAATGAACTACGCTCTTTTCCAAAAGGAGTATTAAATTCATGCTTGCTGTTAAAGCGTATCTGATGATTAAACGCATAACAAGTTAATACAAACAAATCAAGGATATCTTTTGACCTGTTATATTCTTCTCGCAAAGCAATATAGCCTTCTGCATTCGTTTGGGAAAGGCTGAAGAACTCAATTCTTCCTTTGATCCTATCCAAAAGTTCCTCAATGGGTGTGCTTTGAAAAAACCTATACAAATCTATCAGGTAAGTTATCTGATCATTTGCATAAATTGTTTCGGCCTGCACATTAATTCCGACATTAAAACCACCCGCAAAAAGGTCAACAAAATTGTTAATCCTATCTGGAAAGCTCGGTATTATATGCTCCAGAATCTTATATTTCCCGCCGGTGTAATTCATTGGACTTTTTATATAGTCAGTCATCTATTACACCTCCCGCTGAATATAAATCAGCATTTCCTTTAGTGCTTCCGTTCTTGTAACTTTGCTCTTGCTTTTGAAACGGCGATAGGGAATATAATTTACTTCAAACGTAGAGGGTATTCCATATTTCTTCATCGTAGATTCTATGTCCTCTAATGTCATTATTCCGTCTGTGTTATAGCTCAAGATAATATGCTTAAACCGAGCATTCTTAAGGAGCGAATCAAATGCTGCAACTACTGTTTTCTTTGAGCAAAAGTCAGAACGCTGCATTTCATAGGGTCTTTGCCCGGTAACTCCTCTCAGCTCTGGAAAGTCATACTTTGCCGCCGTCTCTAAAACATGATAGTTAGGAAGATACTGACGTTCGTTATAGGGCGGATCGATATACAAAATATCTCCAGAAATACGCTGTAAAAGATCAACTCCATTTTCGTTATAGGATTTATTCTGCTTCCCATTATCAATGACCGGCAGGTCAATCAATACGAAGAGCTTGTTTGACCGTACATCCCATGTCTTGTTAAAAGCTCCATATGTTCCTGCTATGTTTGAAACAAATGGTATTCCCTCGACTACGCTCGCGACAAGATAGTAATATTCATTTTCTGAAAGGTAACCTGCATTGTTCCAGTCTTCAATCGTATTTCTTGCATAGTCGATTCTCAAAGCATTTGAATCAGTGATATACATCCGGCCACCAATTGGAGCATAATTATTCTGAAAAAATCTTTTTTCAGTAGGTAATATCTCCATTGCTTCCGTAGCCATATCGTTAAAATACGCTATCGGGTCTTCAATCCCCGTAGCCTTTTGAAGGTTTTCAAATGTCGGCTTGTTCGGATTTTCAATCGTTCCGCGCTGAAGACAATAAGAAAAATAAAGCAAATCATTTGAATACACTTCATACCATTGTTTAAAATATCTCGCCACAGACGCAGTCCCGGAGAAAATATCGCAAAAGGAAGAAGCCGATGGTGCGTGCCGATCTACTACCTCTTTTATATTCTCTAACAACTGTGTCTTGTTTCCAATAAATCTCATATTTACTTTTTATCCTCCGTGTTTTGACTGATTTTTAGGATCAGCTCTTTGTTCTTTGTATCAAGATAGATATCAAATTTGCTGACGCCTTTTTCGGCACCGAGATTTGCCAAGATGGCCTTTGGCATTCTGATCCTCATATCTTGTTGCAAAACATATGTATCTAAGTAAATGATTGAACTGTCCATGCTTGACCTCCTATTAGACTGAACTTAGTCTAATTATAGCACGTTTTCAGTCTAATATCAAGCCGTCAGTCGACTTCCACGGAGATATTTTCCTGCAAATCTATGCTTAAATCCTTAATAGAACGGTTTGTCAGAAAAGGCCTCCTCATCTCTGCCATATATTAGCGGAGAGTCAGAGGCCTTCTTTATCCATCTTGTCCGCGCATGATGGGTATCTATGTTATGAACCTAAATTATATCCTGACACCTGTCCCTCTAAAGCACCTACGAATGCAATCCGGCGCGTTGCTGTTGATTATAATTCGGCCATCATCTGCAAGATAGAACAGAACCTTCGGGTGCGGAATTCTTGTACAATTTCCTCCGAAAATGCTAACACAACGCATAATAGTTACATTACCGTACTCAGGATATATGTATTCCTGCTCAATGCTGTCGTAATTTTCTATTTCCTCAACGCCCAGCTGAAGAGTGGAGAGCATCTTTCCTTCAACAAGAAGGATAAAATTCGTCTCCTCATCATAAAGAACAACATCCGGCAAATACAAGTTCACACCGTGGCGATCTTTCTTTGGCAGAGTAACAAGTCGGCCTGCTTTCGTTCTGAAATAGCCTCGCTCACAACCGGCGTGGTTCTCGTAGACACAATACATTCCGTGATACATGGTCTGTACATGTAAGAGAATATCCGCCATTTTTTCTGACTTTCTCTCATAGTGCCAATACAGCTCAGGCAGCACAACGTGATTTGGCATTCTTATGCCATCAAGGCGCATCCCCAGAATACTGCATATATACAGAAACTTATTCTTCCCTCTGGTATGGTCTACATAGGATTGTGTAACACCGTGAAGCGTTATAACAATGTCCTTATCCCAGCCTAACTTCCTGATGCATGCTGAAATCATGGAAAGCGCACCAATATTAGGATCATGTCCAATGTTTCCGGCATTAGCAGGTTTTGCCAAACGGCCAGACACTTCAATCCGATCATCATATTTTGTGATAGTAATTGGTACGTTGCCAGCTGGCGGTCTCCTCATACCTGCCTTAAAGCGTATCAGCTCATCAAGAGTCCTAAATGGTCTGAACCAATGTGATGTGTCTTTGCCGACAATCGTAACACCAAGAGTAAGCAGAATGTTTGTTCCAAATACGCTTGTGTCGGAAGGCTTCTTCTCTTCCCGCGCTTCGAGCTCCTCATTATAAAGCATATAAAGCTTTACATTCTGGTAATACGGCGTTATGTATACAAATTTTGATCCCCTCTGGTATACACCTGTATTACGAGATTCGTCATCGCTCGTCTTCGTCTCTTCAATAGCCATGATCAGATTATCGCTTGTACTTCCTTCAGACGGAGCATTTTCCTGCTTAAACAGAAGGAAATCGAGGAAGCTGGAGCTTCCACTTACAGTCTTAATAAATATATCCTTTGCACCTGAGACCGCGAGGCCTTCAATCTTATACACAAACTTAAAGACCCCATCAACAACAATAGGTTTGATCTTTGTTTCCTCATGTGAAGTGATATGATCGTTAAAATCCCTGCAATACATATCCACAATCTGCTCCACCACTGAAGGCTTGGGTCTTTCTTCTGTCAAAAGCCATAAATTATCCATTGCTTTTCCTCCTTGGATTTTCTTATCACTATGTTGCCATTGCTTACTTACATGTCCGATGTTACAGCCGCTGAAACTTGCTTGACGCACTTCATAAATCAATGGTGTTTTCACAAATTCCACATCATCGCACTCGTGATCTTCGCCTGCAAATACTCCTTCAGGCCGTTCATATACCTTTGTCCTATAAAAAAGTTCCTCCCCACATTTCCGGCAAGGACACCTTCCCCAGAAATAGTGTTCTACTGTGTTTCCGTGCTGTGTCACGGTAATATTCAATGAGTTTCGATCTATCCGATGTCGTTCACCGCACAAAATACATTCGATGATCCAATCCTCACCCATTTCAAATGTACCGTCAGAACAGCCTGTGTAAAAATCCATAAGCATCATTCCTTTTAAGAGAGATACAGCCCGCTGTTTTTTCAGCAGGTTTTCTTTATTCGTCAAAGAGCTCCGGCATATTGTTATGTACTGTCTTTGCCTCTTCCTTCACGGAAACCCGCTCACATTGAAGCAAGGAAAGCGATACCTTTACTCCCTCGTCAGTTCTTATGATGTACATATCCTCGTGCTTCTGAATGTATGTCGCCGTTTCCGGAGAGAAGCCGTTCTTCTGAAGCAGGATACATATCTTATTCGTGGTTCCGTATTCCACATACTCGTACCAGTCGTTCGGCAAGAAATCACGATGGTGATATTTCTTAAGCTCCGTCGAAAAACGCATGAAGTAATTCGACAGCCGAAACAGAATAATATCATTTACGTTATTAAGCGTATCCTCGATCACTTTGTTTCTGTGCTCTTCGCTGTCATCGAAGGGCTTTGACTCACCGTTGATATAAATGTTCTTCCCTTGCTTATACGATATGGCCTGATCGATCATGTATTTGATTCCATTACCGGTAAGCCATTGAGTAAGCAACGTGGCATAAAATCTAAGGTTTGAATGTTTCCCTTCCTTGTTTAATCGTCCCAGCGTACTGCCTTCGTAGGTTTCCCAGTCGAATGCATCACAAAGCCCTTCAAGGAACTGTAGTGTCGGCTGGAATCCCACATAGCCATAGATGTTCACCCTTGGATAATCCAGCCCGTTCTCAATAGCCGCTACTACTTTATCAATCTGATCCACAGAAACATTGATGTCATCGTCCGGTTCATTTTTTCTACCAGTAAACATCTCCTTTATAAGCACGGGATCGCTCGCAGTCATTTTTTCCTCAAACTCCCTGCGAACCCGGCCTCTGCGGTCAAGCATGATCTCCCGAAGAAGAATGTTTGCGGTTTTGCGCATTAACGAAAACTGCTCAATCGTCTGGTCGCTCAGTTTCTCAAGTTTTGTCTTGCCCTGACGCAGACAATCAAGGACATATTCCTTTTCTCTATCGCTTATAGATACAATCGAAAGCGTCTGTGCTTCGACTTCTTTCTTCAACAGAGTCACATAATTTTCCGGCTTAGTCTTATCATCATCTGCAAGACAAACCAGAAAAACATTCCCATAAAGCGTATACTGAATTCTTCCTACCCGTCCGATCAAGTTTCGAAACTCGACTGCCGACATTGGGTACGACCCATTTTTGTGATCCGTAATAAACAGATTATCTGCAGGAAGATTTACGCCCTCCAGCAGCGTACTGGTGCAGAAAATGGTATGAATACCTCCGTCGCGCTTCCGAAAGAGTTCTTCTATACGCAACCGGATACTCGTTGGCAGATAGCCAACATGGTATGCGACACCTTTTTCAACAGTACCCGCAAGATAATAATCCTCATGCACCTGCTCTCGTATTTCCTCTGCAAGAGCAATCAGGTCTGGATCGTTCAGCGGCTGCAGTGTTTCAGCATAGTCGCGGGCAAACTTTACGACCTTCGCCTTTGCATTACAATAAATCAGATTTTTCTTTCCTTCGCCAAGCTCAGTAATGAACGACTGAAAGTCACGGTCTGGCTCAAAGGAATGAAGCACATGCAGTTCTTCCGTGAGGCCGTTATAATAACCAAGTTTCCTCTCCTGCAAATCTATCAAGAACTTTTCCTGACTGACCGGAGTAAATAACGAGGTCATCTCAGACCGATCTCCCTGAATCCCGTTCGGAATTAACTCCAGATAGATATCCGGATTGGGGATGTGCGGAGACGCAAATATCATGTGAGGTCGCATTTCTGAGCGATTCAGCATTCCGACTACTTGATAGTAGAATGCGCTGCGACCTTCTTTCTCTGAAATATTCTGTGCCTCATCTATAAACAGGTAGTGAATCGGTATATCCTTAAACCCGATCAGCTGATACATCATTCGTTCAGGAGTCATAACAAAAACATATCTGTGCTCGTTCTTCTCCTGAAGGATCATAGCTCCTGCCGAGGTGATAATCCTGTAATCGTGCTGCCGCAGAAGCTCGCCGAGATTGTCGGCAATTTCCTTTGACACCTCGTTTATCAAAGCCTTTGTAGGTACAAGAATTGCGAAGTTACAATCCGGGCTTTTTCTAATTCGCTCCCGGATGAATGTCCTCATTACAAAGGACTTACCCATCGATGTCGGCCCGGAATAACTAAAATACTCATCCTCGGTCATGTGGTCGTATACGGCCTTTTGTGATCTTAGGAAATAGCCAGTCTTCTGAGATGGAATCCGCAGGTAGTCTCTGTTTACTTCATCTGACAAACGGTCAAAAACATTATTCTCCTGAAAATCAGGGACACTGTGCTGAAGGCCGAGATAGTTGCTTGTACTCGAAAGCACCGAACCCATAACATACTGAATTTCCTCATCGTTAGGATTCAGCATATCCAAAAGCGTAATAATCTCTTGTGCCAGAGAACGATGGCGCTCGGACTGCTCTGTGTTGACGGACTTTGAAAGCAGGTCGGCAAACCTCAAGGCATCCTCCGTACTGACTGCCTTCGGCGCTGTATCGTTAATACAAAATAGCCGGAGGAAGTCATTATGCAGCAACGCATCGTATATTTCGTTGAGGTATTCGTTCTTCTCTAAGCCGGTGAATATTGCATATCCAAGCGTGCCAGTAGTGTCATTCATTTAATCCACACCTCCCAGCAACAACTCGTCCATTATCTGCTTCTTATCCTCTTCCGCGTTATTGAACGGCAGGAAGTAGAAATAATATGAATGCATGCCAAGTTTAAGGTCAGCGACCTTTTTCTCGATATATGGAATTGCCGCCTTAATATCGGCTTCCATCTGCATCATGCATTTCGCTCTAAAAGCGTCGTTATCGTCGGCCTCAGCATCAATCGTATAACCAATAAAAACGCCAAAAGCCATATCGGGTGCTGTCTGTCTTGTTTTACTCGGCACGAGTATCTGGCGAAGCCGCTCCGTAGTTTCATCATCATATGTATGATTAAACAGAGTGCTATCAACCATCTGGCGCTCTCTTACCCGCCTGTTTTTTATGGCAGCGAGCACTTCAAATGCACTGTCAATGGCACTTGTGATTTTTCCATTTATACACGACGCTCCGAAAACCAGCTGATAGCTGATCTCGCCATTCACTTTTCTTTTAAGCAAATGGACACAATCACTCTTGCTGCTGAACTGGCTGGCCGTCGTGCTTATTTCTACCTTGCTAAGCAGCTTAGGCGCGTGCAATCCATCCTCCAGAAATGCAAACAACAGCATTTCGCCGAGTTCGTTTCCGGTACCTTTTTCATCAGGTTTTCCATTGGCCTTCATCAGACGCAGGGCTTTTGCTCCCATGCTCCTGAGCTTTTTCTTATCCTCGAACGCCTTCATCTGCGTCCGGGAATAAACATACATTCCCACGCTATCAAAAAGGTATTCGTTCAGCGCCATATAATCAAAGGCGGAGTCTGAAATATCCAAATAGTACAGGTTCAGGCCACTCTTATTCTTCAGATCAAGGTCATCGTCGCATTGAACTTTACGAAATACGGCATCAAAATCGCTGTCTTTCAATGTCCGGTCAAGTTCTACCGGCTCAATTATCGTGTCAGGCTCCAGCTTTATCGAAGCCCGCTGTGCTTCAAAGCCTTCTACAAAGGACTTATCAACAAGGTCGATTGTGTCTTTGCCACTCTTGTTCTCTACAGCAATCGCCGTATATAGAAAGATGTTTGCAAGAAAGTCCGCCGGATCGAATGCCGTCGCCGATTCTAAGGCAGACCGCTTCATCCGGCCAATTTCTGCGTCGGGCTCCGTCACACTGGACAGAGCGATACTGCGCAACGCAAGAACACCAAGAGGGAGCTTATCTGCATCAAGCAAGGGAAGCACAAACTTTGTCATCCCTTTCGATACTTTTGAAAAAGCAATCTCCTTAGCCGGTTCCACTATGTTTTCGGGAGAAAGATTGTAGTCGCAAGAAATTAGATGGCTGACCGTGCCATCGTCTGTCTCTAATATATTCCCGTAATACTCATCAATCGTTTTTGCCACTGCTCCACAGAGGGTCTTGTTGTAGACTTTCGGTTTGGAGCATATTTTAAGTATCTTGATGAGCGCTGCAAAACAAAGCGTCACAGACAAGTCCCTCCTCTCGGAATTAGTTTCCTTCATTCACATAATCGACGATATCTCCGATGTTGCATTCCAGCTCTGCGCAGATTCGTCCAAGAACATCCATACTCACAGCTTCGCCTTTTCCCATCTTTGCAATCGTGGAAGATGTGATCTTTGTCTTTGCCATGAGGTCTTTTTTCAGCATGCCCTTATCTATCAGCAGTTTCCATAGCTTGTTGTAGCTGTAGCTCATGCCCGTTCCTCCTAAAAACGCACCTTGTGAGGTGAAGTGTACCTGTAAATTTCAGACGATATTTTATTATATCACAGATTTGTGTAAATTTCAATCCCACCTTTGACTTTTCCGCACTTAGCCTTGGAGAAGTTAAAGGTGGGATTTTTGTTCTTGCCGTACAAGTCAAATCCAAGTTTCCTACAAGTCCGCTCCATGTAATCCCAAGTCCAAATCTACGAAAATAAAGACAGGCTGATAAATCCGCTGGCCACGGATTTTCCAGTGAAGCCTAAGAGACCACCAGCACCTACTGGAAAGGGAGCTGCGAGGAAGGAGGCAAAAGATGACAACCAGCGAAAAAGACAGCTACATCACAAGCATTGAAGAATCAGCGTCTATTATCAGCTCCCAAGTAGGATCGGCTGTGGTCGACTCTGTTTTTCAGAAATACGGCGCTCACAGCGTCGAAGACCTGAATCCGTGTGATCTGCCGGACGTATTCAGCGAGTTATACGCCATCGAAGCGGATCTCAGATAGAGGTCACCGCCCTGAGCAAGGCGTAAAAAGGCTCACCGCTACGGACGCTCACCCGGCATGCAGAGTGGCTCGAACGGCCATAGCGGTCACAAGTAAATAAACCCAATCTACGAGCGTGATTGGCAACTGAAACGGATTTATTTCCCGTTCCGGTCGGCCTTTCACGCTCTTTTTTTGTGAGACCTCCGGTTCGGGAACCACTCGAAACTTGGAGGTTTCATTATGAAAAAGAATGACAACGAGAGTAAACAGAAGACCTATTTCATCTACATCCGCAGCACCGGTGAGAAGGTGCCGGTCACCAAGGCGCAGCACGACTCCTTCTATAGAGAGGCGTCCCGCATCCGCAACAAGGAACAGAACCATGGTCGCTGCATGTGTCCCTACCGTTATATATGGAAGTGCGACGGTGACTGCATCGGCTGCGAGTACCACGCGACAGGCGACACATCTTCTCTGGATCAGCCTCTCCCTGACGGCAACGGCACCCTTGGCGACTATATCCCGGATACCCGCAGGCCTATGGATGAGGTCATCGCAGACCGCATGCTGCTGGAGCAGCTCTTTGCCCGCCTGCGCGAGCTTGACCCGGAGGCCGACACCATCATCCAGCTTTGGCAGGATCATCCGGAGGGCATCTCCGACCGCGCAATCGCCAGAGAGCTCGGTCGCCCACAGAAGACCTTCGCGGATCAGATGAAGAAGTACCGTACTGACCTTCGCAGGATCACCGGCGACAAGTAATACCCAAACCACGAACCACACCCTTTCCGGTCACTGTCCCACTTCGGGATGGTGGCCGGAAAACTTTTTTATAAATTCTTCCGCTCAAATCGGCAGTTCATCTCCAGTGGAAGGTGAAGGCAAGAGAACAAGCCCTTCAGAAAGCGAGGTGAACATGATGTACCGCACGTATGCAGACACCGGCGGCAACGTGGCCGAGGAGATCAAGCTCCTTAATACCATCAGCCACGTGTCCGCCAGACTGGCAAGGAACCTCTCGATCCTTGCCGCAAGCAAATCCGAGGAAGGAGGAAAAGAGAATGTCAAAGATGGCAGAAATGGCACAGACCATCGAAGATCTCCGCACCGCTGCTGCTTCTATTAATGCCGCAGCCGACTGGCTCTACCAGCAGTTTTCCGGTGATGATGATTCTAAGCAGCAAATTAAGAAAAGTGCTGCTAAAGAAAAGTCGAAGCCGGAGATCAAGCTGGAGGATGTAAGAGCCGTCCTTGCCGAGAAGTCCCGCGCAGGTCATACCGCAGAGGTACGCGCCTTGCTCCAGAAGTACGGTGCAGAAAAGCTCTCGGCTGTTGACCCGGCAAACTACGAAGCCTTGATGAAGGACGCGGAGGTGATCGGCAATGGCAGCTAAAGCACACGCGATCCTATCCGCATCCTCATCCGACAGGTGGCTGCACTGCCCGCCATCGGCGAGACTCTGCGAAACCTACGAGGACAAAGGAAGCGACTACGCTGCAGAAGGCACCGACGCTCACGCGCTTGGCGAGTACAAACTCAAAGCCGCGCTCGGTATGCCTGCCGACGATCCGACTGACAGCCTCAAGTGGTATTCGGAGGAGATGGAGGACTGCACTTCCGGCTATGCCGAATATGTGCTGGAGCAGGTCGAGGCCGCCAAGGAAACCTGCGCTGACCCGGTAGTTCTTATCGAACAGCGTGTGGACTTTTCCCGCTGGGTAGAACAGGGCTTCGGCACCGCCGACTGCATCATCATCGCAGACGGCACACTCCGGGTAATCGACTACAAGCACGGTCTTGGCGTTCTGGTCTCTGCCGACGAAAATCCGCAGATGCAGTGTTACGCCCTCGGCGCTTTGGAGCTTTTCGATGATATTTACGACATCGATCAGGTATCCATGACCATTTACCAGCCGAGACGCCAGAACGTCAGTACCTACGAGATCAGCAAGGACGACCTGTACCGCTGGGCGGATGAAGTCTTAAAGCCCACCGCAGAGCTGGCCTTTGCTGGTGACGGGAACTTCCTGTGCGGCGAGTGGTGCGGCTTCTGCAAAGCCAAGAATGAATGTCGCGCCAGAGCCGAAGCGAACTTAAAGCTCGCACAGCACGACTTCAAGCTCCCGCCTCTGCTCACAGATACGGAGATCGAGGTCATTCTCGGAAAAGTGGACGAGCTTGTCAGCTGGGCTTCCGACATCAAGGAATATGCCCTGCAGCAGGCTCTCTCTGGGAAGGAATGGTCTGGCTTCAAGCTCGTCGAGGGCAGAGCCAACCGCAGATACAACAACGAGGCCGCAGTTATCGATGCGGTCGAAAAAGCAGGCTTTGACCCGTATGAGAAGAAGCTACTCGGCATCACCGCCATGCAGAAGCTCCTCGGCAAGTCCCGCTTTGATGAACTCCTGACGGCTTACATCGAAAAGCCGCAGGGCAAACCCACACTTGTGCCGGATAGCGACAAGCGCCCGGCCATGAATACAGCAAAAAATGATTTTATGGAGGAAAACGACAATGAGTAAGAATGTAAAAATCAGCAATCCCATGAAGGTTATCACCGGTGTTGACACCCGCTGGAGCTACGCAAACGTCTGGGAGCCCAAGTCCGTGAACGGCGGCACTCCCAAGTACAGCGTGAGCCTCATCATCCCGAAGTCCGACACCAAGACCATCGCCAAGATCAAGGCCGCCATCGAAGCTGCCTATAAGGAGGGCGAGGCCAAGCTCAAGGGCAACGGTAAGTCCATACCGGCTCTGTCCGTTCTGAAGACTCCCCTTCGTGACGGCGACGCAGAGCGCCCGGATGACGAGGCCTACAAGAACTCCTACTTCGTCAATGCCAACGCCACCTCTGCTCCCGGCATCGTGGATGCAGACCTGAACCCGATCCTGACCCGCTCCGAGGTGTACTCCGGTGTGTACGGCAGAGCCAGCATCACGTTTTACGCCTTCAACAGCTCCGGAAACAAGGGCATCGCCTGCGGGCTCAATAACCTGCAGAAGATCCGTGACGGTGAGCCTCTCGGCGGCAAGGCCAGTGCAGAGTCCGACTTTGCTACCGATGACGACGAAGATTTCCTGAACTGATGGAGGTGCGGCTATGACAGTGACAACCTTACAGACAATCCTGCTTACTGCACTGATCGCCATCTGGCTGATCTTCAGCATCGTGATCCTGATCTCGTCCATCCAGAACTTCTTCAACGACCGCAAGCGTGAAAAACGCGAGGAGGAATCTGCCGCCCGTGACCTCAAGTACCATGAGGAACGCATGCAGCGCGAGAAGGAACAGGCCGAACATGAACGCGAGTACCACGAGAAGCGCATGAAGTCCTTGGAGTAAAACGAAAGCGGCAGGCGGCTTAGGAGCGATCTTAGGCCGCCTGTTTGAATTGAGGTGATCCGATTGAAAAACATCAGTATAGATATAGAAACCTTCTCCGACATCGACCTGAACAAGTGCGGCGTTTACAAATACGCGGAGTCTCCGAACTTTGAAATCCTGCTGTTCGGTTATGCGGTCGATGGCGGCAAGGTGCAGGTCATTGACCTTGCGCAGGGAGAACATATCCCGCAGGAAATCATTGATGCCCTGACAGACGATGAAGTGACAAAGTGGGCTTTCAATGCGAACTTTGAACGAGTCTGCCTGTCCCGGTATCTTTCCAATCTTGGCGTGAGCCTTGATCCCTTCCATGATAACCACCCTCTCTCCACGGAGTGCGCCCGGTTTCTGAATCCGGAAGGCTGGCGCTGCTCTATGGTCTGGGCAGCCACGATGGGACTGCCGCTTTCATTAAAAGGCGTCGGTCAGGTGTTAAAGCTCGAAGATCAGAAGATGGACGAGGGCAAGGCGCTCATCAAATACTTCTCCGTGCCCTGTGCTGCGACAAAAGCCAACGGAGGCCGTACCCGTAACATGCCCTTCCATGATCCTGAAAAGTGGGAAACCTTCAAGGCATATAACCAGAGGGACGTCGAGGTCGAGATGGCGATCCAGCAGCGCCTTACCAAATTCCCGGTACCGGACTTTGTCTGGGATGAATACCACATCGATCAGGAAATCAACGACAGAGGCGTCCGGCTCGACATGGATCTGGTGAAGGAAGCCATCGAGATGGATACTCGCTCCCGGACAGAGCTGACAACTGCCATGAAGGATATTACGGAGCTCGACAATCCCAACTCCGTCCAGCAAATGAAGCAGTGGCTATCCGACAACGGCCTCGAAACTGACAGCCTTGGAAAGAAGGTCGTGGCCGAGCTCATAAAGACTGCTCCCTCCGAGCTTCAGACCGTTCTGGAACTCCGCCAGCAGCTTGCCAAATCCTCCGTCAAGAAATATCAGACGATGGAGCGTGCAGTCTGCGATGATGGCCGGGCTCGCGGCATGTTCATGTTTTATGGAGCCAACCGCACCGGTCGCTGGGCAGGCAGACTGATCCAATTGCAAAACCTCCCGCAGAACCATCTGGAGGATCTGGCCGATGCCCGTGCCCTTGTAAAATCCGGTGACTTCGATGCCGTGAAGCTCCTGTATGAAGATGTGCCGGACACGCTCTCGCAGCTCATCCGGACAGCATTCATTCCGAAAGACGGCACGCAGCTCTATGTTTCGGACTTTTCTGCCATCGAAGCACGCGTCATCGCTTGGTATGCCGGTGAATTGTGGCGGCAGAAAGTCTTTGCAGACGGCGGCGACATTTACTGCGCCAGCGCGTCCCAGATGTTTCATGTCCCGGTCGAGAAGCACGGCATCAACGGCCACCTGCGGCAAAAAGGCAAGATCGCGGAACTCGCGCTCGGCTACGGCGGTTCGGTCGGAGCCTTAAAGGCGATGGGCGCTATCGAGATGGGCTTGTCCGAAGACGAGCTTCCTCCTCTGGTGGATGCATGGCGGCAGACCAATCCGCACATCGTGAAATTCTGGTGGGATGTCGACCGGGCGGTCATGGAGGCCGTAAAGCATAAGCACACGACCTCGTCCTACGGGCTGACCTTTTCCTGCCGCTCCGGGATGCTCTTTATCACGCTGCCCTCCGGCAGGAACCTCGCCTATGTAAAGCCGAAGGTCGGCACAAACAAGTTCGGCGGCGAGTGTATCACCTATGAAGGCGTCGGAGCCACGAAAAAGTGGGAACGGCTCGACTCATACGGCCCGAAATTTGTGGAAAACATCGTGCAGGCGACCAGCCGCGACATTCTCTGCTACGCTATGAAGACGCTTCAGAACTGCGAAATCGTCATGCATATCCACGACGAGCTGGTCATTGAGGCTGATCCTCGCATGTCCCTTGATGTCCTCTGTGAACAGATGGGCAGGACTCCGCCTTGGGCTCGCGGCTTGCAGCTTCGGGCAGACGGGTACACCACGCCCTTCTACAAAAAAGATGAAATATCGTCCGCTCAAATCAGGCGTTCATCTCCAGTGGAAATTAGAGGTGGACGCCTTTTAAGTCTGCCCGGAAAGGAGGACTCAAGGTTTGAGTAACGATTATCGAAACAGCGAAGGCTATCCTGACCCGACTGCCGGTGAGGCGATCTGTCGGATTGCCGCCAATGAGAAGCAGTTCCTGCGTGCCTTTAGGCCTATCGTCTACATCTGCTCTCCCTATTCCGGAGATGTGGTGGGAAACGTGGCTGCGGCCAGACGCTACTGCCGCTTTGCCGTGGACAAGGGCTTCATTCCCATTGCTCCGCATCTTTTGTACCCGCAGTTCCTGAACGACGATGACCCGTCGGAGCGCGAGCTCGGTCTCTTCTTCGGGAATGCGCTTATGAGCAAGTGCGCAGAGGTCTGGGTGTTCGGGAGCCGCATCTCATCCGGGATGGAAGCAGAAATCAAACGTGCCAAGTGGAAAGGCTACCACTTGCGCTATTTCACAGAAGAATGTCAGGAGGTCTAACCATGTTTGAAGTAAAAGAAAATCGCCGGACGCTTGATGACGGCACAGAAATCACCACCTATACCCGCGAAGTCGTAAGCTGCAACATTCTCGAAGTCGAAGCGGGTACCACAGGATATCAGGGCGGCGACACCGGCCACGGCGGACGCACCTATTTCCGTATTCAGGACGCGGCCAGCACGGATATGGAGATCAAGCCCATCATCAACAAATGGGGATGCGACGGCTTTGAGGTCACCCTTGGCGGCGACTGCGAGCTGGAAACCATGATCCGGGCGCTGAAGTTCATCACGAAGGTGCTCGAAGATGAATCGAAGGAGGTGTACGACTGATGTTTACCCTCTACAGTGCGGACTTTATCGGAAATCCCGGTAACTGCTCCTATCCTCATAAGGCCGTGGTCATGGACGCGGACAGCCTGAAAGCGGCTGTCTGCCATGACTATGTATGTGCGGAATACAAGAACCACTACCGCAACAACGACAACTTCCTCTCTGCAGACTGCCTTCCCGTAGACTGCGACAACGACCACTCAGAAGATCCGACGGATTGGATCAAGCCTTCTGATGTGTTGGAGGCATTTCCCGGCGTAAGCCTTGCCATCCACTACAGCCGCTTCAATAACCGGGAGAAAAACGGAAAGCCTGCAAGGCCGAAGTTCCATGTGCTCTTTCCCATTGACCGCGTGACGGATTCTGCCCTTTACGGCGATATGAAGAAGCTGGTGAACTCCATCTTCCCGTATTTCGATACGAACGCGCTGGATGCGGCACGCTTCTTCTTCGGGACAAAGGAGCCGGACGTGGAACTCTATCCCGGTCGCATGAACCTCACGGATTTTTTGAACAACGACGAGTTCGATGCAAATCTTCCCGGCGGCCACGAAAAAGATACCGTGATCCCGGAAGGCAGCCGCAACGCCACCATGTCCCGCTTTGCCGGGATCGTCATCAAGAAATACGGCGATACGGAAAAGGCCTACCAGAGCTTTTTAGAGAAAGCCGCGACCTGCCAGCCGCCTCTTGATAACAGCGAGCTTGCCACCATCTGGCACAGTGCCCAGCGCTTTTATTCCAAAATCAGCAGCGAGGCCGGGTACATTCCTCCGGAGGTTTACAACGACGAGAACAGCTATAAGCCGGACGACTTCTCCGATGTCGGTCAGGCCGAGGTGCTGGCGAAGTATTTCTCGAACGAGCTGCGCTACTCACCGGCCACGCACTTTATCCGCTACAGCGACCACTACTGGCAGGAAACGGAGCCCGGCGCTCAGGCTGTTGCTCATGAGCTCACCAGAAGGCAGCTCTCCGAATCCACCCGGCTCATGCTTGAAGCGCTGCAGAAGCTGAAGAACTGTGGCGCACAGGAGATTCTTGATAATACATCAAAGTCAAAAGCCGAACAGCTTATGAACGATGAGCAGATGGAGGCCTATCAGGAGTTCCTTGCCGCCAAGGCATATCAGAGCTTTGCGGTCAAACGGCGCGACTCCAAGAACATCACATCGACCCTCAAGGAGTCCCACCCGATGCTGGAGATCTCTCCGAGGGACTTGGATGCGGACTGCTTCCTGCTCTGTACACCGGAAGCGACCTACGATCTTAGGAAAGGTCTGGCCGGTGCCCGCGAGCACTCCGCTGACGACTTCATTACGAAGATCACCTCGGTCTCTCCCGGCAGCAAAGGCCAGCAGCTCTGGCAGGACAACTTGAACCTTATCTTCCAGAAGGATCAGCAGCTTATTGACTATGTGCAGATGATCTGCGGTCTGGCCGTCATCGGGAAGGTCTATGTGGAAGCCCTCATTATTGCCTACGGCGATGGCCGAAACGGCAAGTCCACCTTCTGGAATGCCGTCTCCCGCGTGCTGGGTCTCTACAGCGGAAACATCTCTGCAGATACCCTGACCGTAGGCTGCCGCAGGAACATCAAGCCCGAAATGGCCGAGGTCAAGGGAAAGCGCCTGCTGATCGCTGCGGAAATGCAGGAAGGCGCTCGCCTCAACGATTCCACGGTCAAACAGCTCTGCTCCACGGACGACGTGTTCGCGGAAAAGAAGTATAAAGACCCGTTTTCCTTCAAGCCTTGCCACACGCTGGTCTTGTATACGAATCACCTGCCAAGGGTATCTGCTTCGGATGACGGTATCTGGCGCAGGCTCATCGTGATTCCCTTCAATGCCAAGATCGAAGGCAAAGCCGACATCAAGAATTACAGCGAGTACCTGTATGAGAATGCCGGTGAAAGCATTCTGGCGTGGGTGATCGAGGGTGCCAAAAAGGTCATCGAGCTGGAATACCAGATCCCGGTGCCGGACTGCGTGAAGAAGGCCATCGAGGAATACCGCGCACAGAACGACTGGTTCGGACACTTTCTGGAGGAGAAATGCGAGGTGGACGACTCGTTCAAGGAAAGCTCCTCGGCTCTTTATCAGGCGTACCGCAACTACTCGCTGGACTGCAACGAGTATGTGCGAAGCACGGCAGATTTTTACTTTGCGCTGGAGAAGGCCGGATTTGACCGGCTGACCGTGAATCGGAAGCGCTATTTCAAGGGCTTAAAGATTCGTGAAGATACCGGTGCAGAGGAGGATTTTCTGCAGTAATCGGCTCCTATGTGCAAGGTGTATCAAGGTCTTATATAAAAACTCTCTAAGGGCTTAAAAAAAGTCTATAAGAAAAAGTTCAGGAAATACCATTGATACACCTTGCACACCGCCGGAAATTAACGCCTGACGGAGGTTTGTAATGAACGAAAAACAGATAGAAAACAAGTTAACGATGGCGGTCAAAGAGGCCGGTGGGATTGCACCAAAGCTGGTGTGTCCCGGTTTCGCAGGAATGCCCGACCGCCTGATCTTATTACCTGACGGCCATGTCGGCTTTGCGGAGCTTAAGGCTCCGGGAAAGAAACCACGCCCGCTTCAGCTGGCAAGACACCGGCTGCTGCGGGAGCTGGGATTCAAGGTTTACGTCATTGACGATATCGCACAGATTGGAGGGATGCTTGATGAACTTCACGCCACATGATTATCAGGATTATGCCATCCGCTACATCGAAAAGCATCCCGTGGCCGCTGTCCTTTTAGATATGGGACTTGGCAAAACAGTGATCTCCCTGACTGCCGTATACGACCTCTTGTTTGACAGCTTTGAGGTACGGCGCGTTCTGGTGGTCGCTCCCTTACGAGTCGCCCGCGATACATGGCCTTCAGAAATCCAGAAATGGAGCCACCTTGCGGGTCTTACCTTTTCGGTCGCAGTCGGGACTGCCAAGGAGAGAAAAGCAGCACTGATGCAGCAAGCGGATATCACGATCATCAACCGCGAGAACCTTCAGTGGCTCATTGACGAGTCCGGCTTTCCCTTTGACTACGATATGGTAATTATCGATGAGCTCTCGTCCTTCAAAAACCACAAGTCAAAGCGCTTCAAGTCGCTGATGAAGGTTAGACCTCGGCTCCATCGCATTATCGGTCTCACCGGCACACCTTCCTCCAACGGTCTCATGGATCTGTGGGCAGAGTTCAAAGTGCTGGATATGGGCGAGCGCCTCGGACGCTTCATCACGCAGTACCGGACAAATTACTTCATGCCGGACAAGCGAAACGGCGAGATCATCTACTCCTACAAGCCGCTGCCCTATGCAGAGGAAGCCATCTACCGGAGAATCGCGGATATCACGATTTCCATGAAGTCCACCGACCACCTGAAGATGCCGGAGCTGGTATCCACGGCCTATGAGGTGCAGCTTTCTGAATCGGAGCGCGACCGATACGAGGATTTGAAGCAGGAGTTCATCCTGCAGCTCCCGGACGGCGAGATCACCGCTGCCAATGCAGCATCGCTTACAGGAAAGCTCTGTCAGCTTGCCAACGGTGCCATTTATGCGGATACCGGAGAAATCATCGAGTTTCACGACAGAAAGCTGGACGCTTTGGAGGATATCATCGAAGCCGCCAATGAAAAGCCGCTCCTTGTGGCTTACTGGTTCCGGCACGACTTATCCCGCATCAAGAACCGCTTCAATGTCCGGGAGATCAAGACAAGCCGCGATATCGCTGACTGGAATGCGGGAAAGATTCCTGTAGCAGTCATACATCCGGCCTCTGCCGGTCATGGCCTAAACCTTCAGGCCGGAGGCTCCACCCTTGTGTGGTTCGGGCTCACATGGTCGCTGGAACTCTACCAGCAGACCAATGCCCGCCTCTGGAGGCAAGGCCAAGAGTCCCATACCGTGGTGATCCAGCACATCATCACAAAGGGCACCATTGATGAAAGGATCATGCGGGCACTCACCAAGAAAGAAATGACGCAGTCGGCACTCATCGACGCGGTCAAAGCCGAGGTGGTGTGATGGCTGATCCGTATGAAAATCTCGCCAACGCCATCGTGCTGCAGGCCGTGAAGGATTACCGCGATGCCTTAAAGCGCCTAAAAAAGAAGTCCGGCAACAAGGCCGCGATGGCAGACGCAATGGAGTGTGAGCGGTTCTTCCGCTCCGGCTGGTACAAGACCTTAACGAGCGTGGACGGCGAGTACCTAATCACAAAACTACGAGAGGAGGCTAAGCCTAAATGACAGTAAAAGAATATCTCCATCAGGCCTACCGCCTTGATCAGAGAATCAAGTCCGATACGATGGAAGCTCAGAACCTTCGTGAGATGGCGGGCAGCGTGTCGGCTATCCAATATGATAAAGACCGGGTTCAGACATCAAGGAATACCGACGCACCCTTTGTCCGGACGCTTGAGAAGCTCTGGGAGCTGGAACAGAAAATCGCACGGGAGCTTGAAATGCTCTCCGACTTAAAGAAGCAGATCCGGGAAGTGATCGAGGCGGTTCCGGACACGGATGAGCGCATGGTTTTGAAGTACCGGTACATCCACAACTATACATGGGAGCAGATCGGAAACGAGCTGTGTGCCGACGCCCGCACCATCAGGCGCTGGCACGGAAACGCCCTGCTTCATGCGACGCTCCCCAAGGAACCTATCGAAATATGAAATGCGCCCGAAATGTCCACATTTGTCCTAAGATGTCCACCCGCCCTTTATGATAGTATATAATCAGCGAAACAGAATAAAGAAACGGCTGCACGCGCAGCCACCAAGCCTTGTGGGACACACCCGCAGGGCTTTTTCTTTGCCCGAAAGGAGGCGCGGCTTATGCCAAGGAAACCAAAGAGACCGTGCCGCTTTCCCGGCTGCCCGAACCTGACCGACGGGGTCTACTGCGAGGAGCACGCCAAGGTGATGGAACAGCACTACGAGAAGTTCCAGCGCGGCTACTCTCCCGGCAAACGCTACGGCAGGTCTTGGAAACGAATCCGTGACAGGTACGTCCACAAGCATCCTCTCTGCGAGCAGTGCTTAAAGGCCGGACGCTACGTCGCGGTCGAGGAAGTCCACCACATCATTCCTCTCGCCGAGGGAGGAACGAATGACGAGTCGAACCTGATGAGCCTTTGTCGTTCGTGCCACGAGAAGATTCACCGCGAGCGTGGTGACCGGTAGGGGCGGTCGAAATCTCTAAATGCGAATGCTGCGGAAAACGGCGCGGGGTCTTCTTCGCAAAAATTGCAATTCAAACGGGGTATTAAACCCAGCCCGATAAGACAAGGAGTGATTGACGTGGCGAAAGACGGAACCAATCGCGGCGGGCGGCGTGTAAAAGCGGGCTCCAAGCCTGACGCCCTCGCCGACAAAATCACAAGAGGAGCTCCGGCAAGACGCATGGGGCTTTCCGACTTCACGGATGACTTAACCGACCTCGACACAGAGGACATCGGTGACGGCGTGGAGCTCGAAGGCATGGATATGCCAAGCCCGGACGACTACCTCTCTGCACAGCAGAAGGACGGAAAGCCGCTGGGCGCAGATGAAATCTATAAGGAAACATGGCTATGGCTCAAGGAACGCGGGTGCGAGCGGCTTGTAAACAAGCGCCTGCTCGAAAGCTACTCCGAGGCCTTTGCCAGATACATTCAGTGCTCCGAGGCAGTCAGCAAATACGGCCTGCTCGGAAAACACCCGACTACGGGAGCTGCGATTGCGAGTCCGTTCGTGCAGCTCTCTCTTAATTTCCAGAAGCAGGCCAACCTGCTCTGGTATGAGATTTACGACATTGTGAAGCAGAACTGCACCGAGCCGTTTGAAGGCAGTCCGCAGGATAGCGTGATGGAGCAGCTGCTTCGAAGCAGGAGGAACATGTAAATGAATACAGAAAGATTTGAACAGGTACCTATAGATAAGCTGGTACCCTACGCCCGGAACGCCAGAACGCATTCCAAGGAACAGATCGCGCAGCTTAGAGCTTCCCTTCGGGAGTTTGGCTTTGTTAGCCCTGCGGTCATTGACGCGGATTATAACATCCTCGTCGGGCACGGCAGAGTGCAGGCTGCCCGTGAGGAAGGCTATGAAAACGTGCCCTGCGTCTTTGCCGAGAACCTGACGGAAGCCCAGAAGCGAGCATATATCCTTGCGGATAATCAGCTGGCGCTCAATGCCGGATGGGATGAGGAAATGCTGTCGGTCGAATTATCCGACCTGCAGGATCAGTCCTTTGACCTCTCGCTCCTTGGCTTTGATGCCGGTGAGCTCGACAAACTCCTCGGTACAGAAAACGAAAAGGACATCGCTGATGATGACTTTGACCTGACTTCCGCTCTGGAGAAGGCTTCCTTCGTGGAGTCCGGCGACATCTGGACAGTCGGCAGGCACCGCGTGATGTGTGGCGACGCCACTTCTCCTGAAGATGTGGAAAAGCTCATGGACGGCAAAAAGGCAAACCTCGTCCTGACCGATCCGCCCTATGGCGTTTCCTTCAAAGCCTCGGACGGCCTTACAATCCAGAACGACTCCCTCAAGGGTGAGGAGTTTTATAAATTCCTGCTGGCAGCCTTTAAGAACATGGCCGACCACCTCGAAAAAGGCGGAGCCGCCTACTGCTTCCACGCGGATACCGAAGGACTGACTTTCCGAAAGGCATTTATTGACGCAGGCTTCCATCTCGCCGGTGTATGCATCTGGGTGAAGAACAGCCTTGTGCTCGGTCGCTCCGATTATCAGTGGCAGCATGAGCCGGTGCTCTACGGCTTTTTACAAAACGGCAAGCACCCGTGGTACTCCGACCGTAAGCAGACGACCATCTGGAACTACGATAAGCCAAAGCGCAATAAGGATCACCCGACCAGTAAGCCGCTGGATCTTCTGGGCTATCCGATTCAGAACTCTTCTCAGGAGAATTCCGTGGTCATTGATACCTTTGGCGGCTCCGGCTCCACGCTCATGGCCTGCGAACAGCTCAACCGTATCTGCTGCATGATGGAGCTTGATCCGAAATACGCCTCCGTCATCCTCCGGCGCTATGTGGAGGATACCGGCGACACCGAAAATGTGTATGTAGTAAGAAACGGTAAAAAGCTCTACTACTCCGCTCTGGCAAAAGAGGTCGAAACCTCTCCCACGGCGGGTGTATAGTACACAATTTCTGCCCGGATTATTTGACGATTTTCTACCTCAGAAAATGTCGGAAATCGCTTGATAAATAAGGCTTTCAGAGTGATGTATATACATGCCGAAAGGCACAGCAAACAACCACATTTTCAAAGGAGGAACACACTCATGAAAGCAAACTACAACGTAACCGGAAACGACAGAAAAGCGCTGGTCACAGCCATTGAAAATCTCACTGGCGTGAAGGCGGTCTACATGCGCATGCCAACCTGCGCCTACGAGATCGGTGACATCACGGTCGACAAGGAAGGTGGCGTCACCTGCGAGGACGCAGACAAGATGGAGCGCATCATCCACAGCCTGATTGCGGACGGCTTCACACCAGAGGATACCGAGGAGGTCGATAGCACCGACGAAGAAGTCACCGCAGAGGAAGCGGACGAGGCCACCGGCCTTACGGTTAGCCTCCCGCTCGACAAGGTGGCGGTCGGAAACCTCACCAACCTCCTCACCGCCAAGGAAAGCCTCATCAAGAAGGCGCTCGGCATTGACGACCTTGGCATTGAGGTCACGGAGGACACGGTCAGCTTCCCTTGGTTTACTGAGATGCCGGAGCCGGACGCGGTCAAGGCCTACACCCACTTCATCGCAGCCCTTGGCAAGATGAGCCGGGATTTAAAGCGCATCAGTGCCACGGAAAAGGAAGTCGACAACGAGAAGTACGCATTCCGCTGCTTCCTCCTGCGGCTGGGCTTCATCGGAAACGAGTACAAGTCAGAACGCAAGATTCTCCTTCAAAACCTCTCCGGCAACTCCAGCTGGAAGAACGGCGCACCGGAAAAGGAGGTGGCAGCATGCGAATGATCACAAAAGAGCAGCTTGAAGGCCTCCGCTCCCGCTATCCTGCAGGCACGCGTGTGGAGCTTCTCCAGATGGACGATGTGCAGGCACCGCCCACCGGCACTAAGGGAACCGTCACGGGAGTCGATGATACCGGGAGCCTCATGGTGAACTGGGACAACGGCTCCGGATTGAATGTCATCTACGGCATCGACCTTGTGCGAAAGGTGGTGGACTGACATGGATGAAAAGGTAAAGGAGCAGATCCTCGCCATCCGAGACACCGGCCTTACGAATATGTTTGATGTGAACATGGTGCAGCGGCTGGCCTATGAACGTGACTTCTACGAGCTGGTTTTATACCTTGAGAATCACCGGTCTGAATACGTGAAATTCATCATGACCGGCGAGGTGTAAACTACACAATTTCGGCCTCGAATGTTCCCGCAGGATTGTCACATATATTTCGATAAATAGCTTGCTATATAAGGCTTTCAGAGTGATATATGTACATACCAAAAGGGAAAACAACCACAAGGAGGAACCACCATGAAGTACACAATCGAAGCCATAGAAAACGCGAAGCCCGGAATGCGCTGGGAAGAAATCGGATGCCAGTGGACGCTGGGACAGGCCTACCTTTACAGCAAGGAAGCCGGAAACGACCTGCCGAACTTCGCCGAGGTCATCTGGGATGACGACATCGAGACGATCCTCGCAGACTGCAGGAAGCACGGAGTGAAGGAATTCACCATCAGCTCCACCTTCTCAAGCCTGATTGAGACCATCGCCAAATTCGAGGAGCTCGGCTGCACGCTGGACGGAATCGTAAAGGTCAAGGATCGCTACACCCACTTCGGCAGCGACGAGCACCGGCTCATCCCGGCCTTCAAGATGACGGTAAAGGAGGCGTAAGGACATGTGGAGCGAAGGAGTTATCGGCATCCCGGATGCCAAGGATAAAGAGAAATACACCAAATGCCACTATTGGGTAAAGCACTACGATGAGCCAAGCGAGACCTACGGCATTAACGGCGGCAGAATCAGCAAGCTCCTGATCAAGATTGACGGCGAGACCGTTTGCAACTACGACAGAGGCTGGGACATCGAGCCCACCTGCAAGGAAGCAGAGATGGCGCTTTGCATCCTGCTTGAGAACTACAACTAAAAAGCAAACCCTGAATACGAATATTCCGGGAGACTGAGCCAGAAGGCTCTTTCTCTCGTACTGATACTGGATCGCTTAGGCGATCTTTTATTTTGCCATGAAAGGAGGCGGCCACCGTGCCAATGCGAAAACTGAAAAACTATAAGCCGACCCGCTTCATGGCAGAGACTTCCCACTACAGCAAGCAGATGGCGGACTTCGCTGTGATGTTCATCGAGCAGCTCACCCACACCAAGGGCACGTGGGCAGGAAAGCCCTTCGAGCTGATCGACTGGCAGGAACGGATCATCCGCGACCTGTTCGGTGTCCTAAAGCCCAACGGCTACCGACAGTTCAATACGGCCTATATCGAAATCCCGAAGAAGATGGGCAAGTCAGAGCTGGCCGCTGCGGTCGCCCTGCTCCTTTGCTGCGGTGACGGTGAGGAACGCGCCGAGGTCTACGGCTGCGCTGCCGACAGACAACAGGCTACCATCGTTTTTGATGTCGCTGCGGATATGGTGCGAATGTGCCCGGCGCTAAACCGGCGCGTGAAGATACTGGCCTCCCAGAAGCGAATCATCTATGAACCGACCAACAGCTTCTATCAGGTGCTCTCCGCTGAGGCCTACAGTAAGCACGGCTTTAACATCCACGGCGTGGTCTTTGACGAGCTGCACACCCAGCCGAACCGGAAGCTCTTTGATGTAATGACCAAGGGCTCCGGCGATGCCAGAATGCAGCCGCTGTATTTCCTGATTACCACTGCCGGAAACGATACAAACACCATCTGCTATGAAGTCCACCAGAAAGCACAGGACATCCTCGACGGCAGGAAGGTCGATCCAACCTTCTATCCGGTCATTTACGGCGCGGAGCCTGACGAGGACTGGACTGATCCGGAGGTGTGGAAAAAGGCAAATCCGTCTCTTGGTATCACGGTCGGCATTGATAAGGTGGAAGCCGCCTGCGAGTCGGCAAAGCAAAATCCCGGCGAGGAAAATTCCTTCAGGCAGCTGCGCCTCAATCAATGGGTAAAGCAGGCCGTCCGATGGATGCCGATGGACAAATGGGACGCATGCGCTTATCCCGTCAATGAGGACGACCTCGAAGGCCGTGTCTGCTATGGCGGGCTTGACCTGTCCTCCACTACGGATATCACCTCCTTCGTGCTGGTATTCCCGCCAAGGGATGAGGACGACAAGTATGTGATCCTCCCGTACTTCTGGGTACCGGAGGATACCCTCGACCTCCGTGTCCGGCGTGACCATGTGCCTTACGACACTTGGGAGAAAGAAGGCGCGCTGCAGACCACCGAAGGCAATGTCATTCATTACGGATACATTGAGAAATTCATCGAGCGCCTTGGCGAGCGCTTCAATATCCGCGAGATTGCCTTCGACCGCTGGGGAGCCGTCCAGATGGTACAGAACTTGGAGAACATGGGCTTTACCGTCGTTCCCTTCGGACAGGGCTTTAAGGACATGAGCCCGCCGACAAAGGAGCTCATGAAGCTGACGCTGGAGAAAAAGCTCGCCCACGGCGGCCATCCGGTGCTCCGCTGGAATATGGATAACATCTTCATCCGCACCGACCCAGCCGGAAACATCAAGGCTGATAAGGAAAAATCTACAGAAAAGATCGACGGAGCCATCGCCACCATCATGGCGCTTGACCGCGCGATCCGCTGCGGCAATGACAACGGCGCTTCTGTCTATGACGGCAGAGGCATTTTGTTTATCTGAAAGGCAGGTGATCAACATGAGCATATTTTCAGGACTGTTTCGTTCAAGAGATAAGCCCACCAATGCAACGACCGGAAGCTCCTACCGCTTCTTCTTCGGCGGCACGACCTCCGGCAAAGCCGTGACGGAGCGCTCTGCCATGCAGATGACGGCGGTCTACTCCTGCGTGAGGATTCTATCCGAGGCGATTGCAGGCCTTCCGATCCACCTTTACCGATATGGCGAAGGCGGCAGCAAGGAAAAAGCGACAAATCATCCGCTCTACTTCCTGCTTCACGATGAGCCGAATCCGGAAATGACATCCTTTGTATTCCGGGAAACGCTGATGACGCACCTTCTCCTATGGGGAAACGCCTACGCGCAGATTATCCGAAACGGCAAAGGTGAAGTGGTCGCGCTCTATCCCTTGATGCCAAATCGTATGACAGTCAACCGCGATGAAAACGGAGAGCTTTATTACGAATACCAAACATCACAGGATGAAGCGCACACGATGAATGGCAGCCGCGTAAGGCTCCAGCCCTCAGACGTGCTGCACGTTCCCGGTCTCGGATTCGACGGCCTCGTAGGCTACAGCCCGATTGCAATGGCCAAGAACGCCATCGGCATGGCAATTGCCTGTGAGGAATACGGCGCTAAGTTCTTTGCGAACGGTGCGACGCCCGGCGGCATCTTGGAGCATCCCGGCGTGGTAAAAGACCCGGAGCGCGTGAGGGAAAGCTGGAACTCGGCCTTCGGCGGCAGCTCCAATGCAAACAAAGTTGCTGTGCTGGAGGAAGGCATGAAATATACGCCTATCTCCATCTCACCGGAACAGGCGCAGTTTTTGGAGACGCGGAAATTCCAGATCAACGAGATCGCTCGTATCTTCCGCATCCCGCCTCACATGATCGGCGACCTTGAGAAATCGAGCTTCTCGAACATCGAACAGCAGTCGCTGGAGTTCGTGAAATACACGCTCGACCCGTGGGTATGCCGCTGGGAACAGTCCATGCAAAGAGCTCTGCTCTCGCCGGACGAGAAGAAGGACTACTTCTTCAAATTCAATGTGGACGGGCTACTTAGAGGCGACTACCAGAGCCGCATGAACGGTTATGCGGTCGGACGCCAGAACGGCTGGATGTCCGCTAACGATATCAGGGAGCTTGAAAACCTCGACCGTATTCCGGAGGAGGAAGGCGGCGACCTATATCTGATCAACGGCAATATGACCAAGCTCAAGGACGCAGGCATTTTTGCGGCCTCGGCACAGACGCAGGAGGAAGCTGATGAAACGAAGGAAACACAAACCGAACCGGAACCCGAAGACGGGCGCACTCGGTTCAGAAAGAAGGAGGCACTATGACCAGAAAGTTTTGGAACTGGGTGCGAAACGAGGAGCCGGACAGCTTTGGCTCCGACCGAACACTCTACCTCGACGGGGAAATTTCCGATGAGACATGGTTCGGCGACGAAATAACACCCAAGCTATTTAGCGATGAACTGCATGCAGGCGATGGAAACATCACCCTCTGGATCAACTCTCCGGGCGGTGATGTTTTTGCTGCAGCGCAGATCTACAACATGCTGATGGACTACCCGCACGATGTGACGGTCAAGATCGACGCCCTTGCTGCTTCGGCGGCATCCGTTATCGCTATGGCCGGTACAAAGGTCTGCATGAGTCCCGTGGCCATGATGATGGTACACAACCCTGCGACCATCGCTATCGGTGATACCGAGGAAATGCAGAAGGCCATCGACATGTTAAACGAAGTCAAGGAATCCATTATGAACGCCTACGAAATCAAGTCCGGGCTCTCCCGCCACAAGATTTCCCAGCTCATGGATGCCGAGACGTGGATGAACGCCAAAGAGGCCGTGAAGCTCGGCTTTGCTGACGAGATTCTGTTCAGGGATGGTGAGAAACCTGTCCCGGAGGATACGGCTGATGCGGAGATGCTTTTCTCCCGCAAGGCTGTCACTGATTCGCTGCTTTCCCGACTGATTCCTAAGAAGAAGCCGGAAGCAAATAAACACATGGTACCAGTAACCGATCTTGAGAAGCGCCTTTCGCTTCTCGCACATTAAAGGAGGATTTTTACTATGACTCAGATTATGGAACTCATGGAAAAGAGAGCGAAGGCATGGGAGGCCGCTAAGGCATTTCTGAACTCTCACTCTCAGAACGGCGGCATGGTCTCTGCGGAGGATGCTGCAACCTACGACAAGATGGAAAAGGAAGTCACCGACCTCACCAAGGATATCGAGCGCCTGCAGCGTCAGGAGCAGATCGATAAGATGATGAGTGCTCCGACTTCTACTCCGCTCACCGGAAAGCCCGGTGTAAAGGATGAACCGGAGGATAAGCCCGGCAGAGCGTCCGCAGCCTACAAAAAGGCCTTCTGGGACAACATCCGTCATCCCGGCAATCCCGCGATCCGCGACGTGCTGGAGGAAGGCACTGATGCCAACGGCGGATACCTCGTTCCTATTGAATTCGAGCACACTCTTGTTCAGGCACTCAACGAAAACAACATCATGCGTACCATCGGCTGCAAGGTCATCACGACTCAGAACGAGCGCAAGATCCCTGTGGCAAATGGCCATACGCAGGCGGCATGGACTGCCGAGAACGGTGCCTACACCGAGAGCAATCCTACCTTCAGCCAGACCAGCATTGACGCTTTCAAGCTGACTGACCTCATCAAGGTTTCTGACGAGCTGCTTTCCGACAGCTTCTTCGATATCGAGGGCTACATCTCCGAGGAATTCGGTCGCGCCTTCGGTGAAGCTGAGGAGGATGCCTTCATCAACGGTGCTGTACAGACCGGCCAGATGGCTATCGACAGACCGACCGGCCTGTTCATTCCTTCTACCGCTGGTGGTGCTCCTTCCGGTGTAACCGCAGCTTCCGCTACGGCAATTACTGCTGATGAGCTGATCAGCCTTGTGTATTCCCTTAAGGCTCCGTATCGCAGCAAGGCAAAGTTCCTCATGAACGATGCCACTGTCGCAGCCATCAGAAAGCTCAAGGATCTGAACGGTGTTTATGTATGGCAGCCTGCCCTTACTGCCGGAGAGCCTGACAGACTGCTCGGCTATCCGCTCTTCACCTCTCCGAAGGTGCCTACAATGGCCGCAGGCGCAAGGGCTATCGCATTCGGTGACTTCTCCTGCTACTGGATTGCTGACAGAGCCGGTCGCACAATCAAGCGCCTCAATGAGCTTTATGCTACCAACGGTCAGGTCGGCTTTACCTGCACGGAGCGTGTTGATGGCAAGCTGATCCTTTCCGAAGGCATCAAGATTCTCGACATGAAGGCGAGCTCCGGCAATTAAGGAATGGAGGTGAACGACCGTGGCTTTGATTTCAACTGAAGATGCGAAGGCCTATCTACGCGTAGATTCGTCGGATGAGGATGCCACGGTCGGTATCCTCTTGGCCTCCGCTATTCGCTTATGTATCGATATTGCAAGACTTACGGATAACCAGTGGGAAGTGATCGACTCCGATGCTGCTTCTTCTGACGAGTATACCGAGGCGGAACTGTCTGCAATTCGGGAAACCATGAAGGTCGCTATCCTCTATACCTGCGCTTATCTCTATGAGCACAGGGAGGAAGCTGACCACCATGCACTCACCATGACACTGCGCTCTCTTCTTTTTGCAATACGGGAAGGAGCGTTTTCATGAATATAGCGGCTATGAGGGTGCGCGTCACCTTCCAGAAAAATGCGGTCATCGTCGACAAATACGGAAACCACAAAACCGGCTGGACGGATTACTTCTCCTGCTGGGCGACTGTTGGCACAAGCTCCGGTTCGGAAAGCTCCGGTGTCGTCATCAATCCGGAGGAATCACTGGACTTCACCTGCCGCTACTGCTCAGAGCTTGCGGCTGTGGAATCGACAAAATACCGGATCATCGCGGAAGGCCGCACCTACAACATCACCTATGTAAACCCGATGGGCTATAAGCATAACAGCCTGAAATTCAACTGCAAGCTGGAGAAAAACGCATGAGTAGAACTGTATCAATAAGCGAGATGGGCGACGCCATTATGGAGGAGCTCGAAAAATATTCAAAGCTCGCCACGGATGACCTGAAGACTGCTGTGAAAGAGACTGCTGCTTCTGTCCGCAAGGATATTCAGGCAGGTGCTCCGGTCGATACCGGCAAATACAAGAAAAGCTGGTCGGTCAAGAATATGCACGAGGATTCACAGAGCATTGACCTCGTGGTGCATTCGAGGAACCGCTATCAGCTTGCGCACCTTCTGGAGCATGGGCATGTAAAGCGTGGCGGCGGACGTGTTCCGGCACAGCCGCATATCGCCTCAGCCGAGGAGCGCGGAAACGAAAAGCTCGTCGATACCATCAAGCAGAAGCTGGGAGGTGAATCATGACATACGACGATGTAATCACCATGTTAGAGGAAGCCGGACTCCCGCTCGCCTACGACCACTTTGCCGAAGGTGAGTCGCCAGACCCGCCCTTCCTCGTTTTTCTATATCCGGGCTCTGACAATATGTTCGCGGATGACACGGTGTTCCAGAAAATTGATGAGCTGAACATCGAATTATACACGGACGTAAAAGACCCGGAAACAGAAACCCAGATCGAGGACATCTTAATCGCCCACGACCTGCCTTATGAGAAATCTGAGGTGTGGATCGAGTCGGAGAAGCTGTACGAGGTCTTATATCAAACACAGATTATAGGAGGTTAAACACTATGTCTAACACGAGTAACAAGGTCAAGTTCGGCCTTAAAAATTGCCACTACGCCATTGCTACACTTGCCGCTGACGGTACCGTTACCTTTGGCACGCCTGTAGCAATGCCCGGTGCGGTCTCCCTTTCGCTGGATGCCGAGGGAGATAACGATCCGTTTTATGCGGACGACTCCGTATATTATATGGTCTCCAATAACAATGGCTATTCCGGCGATTTTGAGCTGGCGCTGATTCCGGAGAGCTTTCTCACGGACGTCATGCACGAGACTGAGGATGCCAACGGCGTCATTGTGGAGAACAAGGATGTGGAGCCGGAGCATTTTGCACTGCTCTTCGAGTTCTCCGGCGACCAGAGGAAGATCCGCCACTGCATGTATTACTGCAGTGCGACCCGCCCTTCCGTCACAGGCAGCACCAATGAAGACTCTACCGAGGTGCAGACAGAGACGCTTTCCATTACAGCCTCTCCGCTGCCTTCCGGTATCGTGAAGGTCAAAACCGGTACGAACACTACAAGCGCTGTTTACGAAGCGTGGTACGACTCGGTATATACACCGAGCGCATCGGTAAGCAACGGTGAGTAAGGAGGCGCAATATGGCTGTAACAAAAACTATCGAGGTTGACGGCAAGGATGTGCAGTTTCGCGCCTCTGCCGCCATTCCTCGCCTATACAGAAATAAGTTCCACAGGGACATTTACAAGGACTTAAACGAGCTGCAGAAAGGCATCGACGAAAGCGACGCAGAAAGCTCCACTCTGGATACCTTTTCTCTGGAGCTCTTTGAGAACATCGCATGGCTGATGGCAAAACACCAGAATCCTGATGTCCCGGACACTCCGGAGGACTGGCTCGACCAGTTTAACACCTTCTCCATCTATGAAATCCTGCCGCAGATCATCGAGCTGTGGGGACTGAATGTGGAACAACAGGTGGAATCTAAAAAAAACATCATCCGACAGAGCGGGAAATGACAACCCCGCTCTTTTTACTCCGGTGCGTGCAGATCGGGCTTTCCATCTCGGAGCTTGACCTGCTCACCATCGGGACTGTCAATGACATGTACGCAGAAATGAGCAACGACGATTACAACTATCCTGCGCTCGCGACACAGGAGCAGATGGATCGATTTTAACAGGAAGGAGGTCATCGCATGGCTGACAGAATAAAAGGCATAACCGTGGAAATCGGCGGCGATACGACCGGCCTTTCCAAAGCCCTCTCCGGCGTAAACAAAGAAATCAAATCAACGCAGTCGCAGCTGAAGGACGTCAACAAGCTCTTGAAGCTCGACCCGACAAATACCACGCTGCTCGAACAGAAACAGAAGCTCTTACAACAGGCAGTCTCCGAAACGAAGGAAAAGCTCACACAGCTGAAGTCCGTGCAAGACCAGATGGATGCTGGACTAAAAAACGGTACCGTCACCCAGCAGCAATATGATGCATGGCAGCGTGAGATCATAGAGACCGAAAACGAGCTCAAAAACCTCGAACAGCAGTGCAAAAATACCGATACTTCAATCACCGCAACGCTCA